>Ga0316204_10000530_pt1 | contig 138970 bp, 122 predicted proteins | sample 6monrhotite_MG_2_FD_205661 | JGI IMG/M metagenome (GOLD analysis project Ga0316204, IMG submission 205661) | Microbial mat bacterial communities from mineral coupon in-situ incubated in ocean water Damariscotta River, Maine, United States -... | ecosystem: Environmental > Aquatic > Marine >... | reverse complement strand
GTTAAAACTGAATCCCGCACACGTTCCACTGCCTTACCAGACAATACCCCATGTGTTATATAGGCTGCTACCGAAGAAGCACCCTTTTCTTTTAGTGCCGCAGCTGCATTACACAAGGTTCCTGCGGAATCAACAATATCATCAACAATAATGCAATCTCGGCCATCAACATCGCCAATAATATTCATCACTTCTGATACGCCTGCACGTTCTCTACGCTTATCAACAATTGCCAAATCTGCATCAATTCTCTTTGCTAAAGCACGTGCCCTTACAACACCTCCAACATCAGGAGAAACCACGGTTACTCTAGAGGTATCAAAATTTTCTTTTATATCACGAACTAACTCTGGAGCCGCAAACAGGTTATCAAGTGGAATATCAAAGAACCCTTGAATTTGCCCTGCATGTAGATCCATTGTTAATACACGATCTGCACCAGCCATAGTAATAAGGTTTGCCACCAGCTTTGCAGTTATAGGCGTGCGTGGTCCAGGCTTTCTATCCTGCCGTGCATAGCCAAAATAAGGTATAACGGCAGTTATACGCCGAGCCGAAGCACGACGAAGAGCATCAATACATACCAATAATTCCATAATATTATCATTGGTAGGGTATGATGTTGATTGGATCACAAAGACATCCTCGCCGCGTACATTCTCATGCACTTCAACAAAAATTTCTTCATCGGCAAATCTATGTACCGTCACTTCCATCAAAGGAACGTTCAAGTATTTTGATATTGCCTCTGCCAAAGGCAGATTGCTATTTCCTGCAAGTATTTTCATCTACGAGCGCTTATTTTCAGTTAACTGGTCCCCTTCAGATTCTGTCCATAATGGAATTCAGTATTCAAGAGGAGGTGGTTTGTAACAAAAAAGCATCGTGATGTAAATAATTTTCCTGCATTTTTTACAATAACCAGACTAGAAAAAGCTTTATTTAGATATGTCAGGCAATTTATGGCTATTTTTCCTATAATTTATTACTTCAAAACAACGGCGATAACTGTATTGTTTGCACATGATATAAAACACAATAACTATAACAAATATAATGAGAGAATTAATGGCACCTGATAATTTAGCAATCCTTGTTTACAGCACCGCACCAAATGAATTAGTCGCTGAAAAAATAGCTAAATCTCTTGTAAAATCTAACCTTGCAGCCTGTATTAATATCATTCCACAAATGACCTCAATCTATCGATGGGAAGAGAAAATAGAGCGCGCAAGTGAATGTGCTCTTCTTATTAAAACAACAACAAATCATTATCCCGCTATTGAAAAGTCTATAACAGAGCAACACCCTTATGACTGTCCGGCGATTATTACACTCCCCGTTTCGAATGGTTATCCACCTTTTCTGCAGTGGATTAAAAATGAAACACAATTAGATGCATCAGATAGCACTAAATCTTAAAAAAATTTCTGTTGAAGCAATTAGAACTAAAAAAGATATAGACACCCTAAGCACAATACAGTATGAAACCCGTTCCCGCATTGTGGTGGGGTGGCTGAGCGGTCAAAAGCAGCGGACTGTAAATCCGCCGGAATTTCCTACGCAGGTTCGAATCCTGCCCCCACCACCACTAAATTAAGGTCGTTATTTTTTAAAATAGCGACCTTTTTTGTGCCTAGAATTAAGATAGAGAGGGTATAATCTAGTTAACTAGCAAAACCTGCAATAAAATTACAAGACATATAACGCGACAGTAAGTTTAGCACCTTACGACAGTAAGGCTGGCATGAACTAAAACTGATTAGTGCTTGATCAGAATAAAGATACTTTTAACTATTGTTAGAAAAAGTAAATTGTTAAATAGGCAACAAACTAACATCTACATAAGCGGATTAAGACACACAATTAATATATACTGCCTATGACTGTTACGTAAAATTAAGCGACTCTTCATCAGCCATTAGAGATATATCCCCATCCTCAGAGAACAGCAGTGCTATGGCCGAATAGTTAGCACCCCCTTGGAACAGGTGGCTATATTTCTCAATAATACTATCTATTTCAGCACTTGACTGTGCATTTGAATATTCTTCTTGAAATGGAGCAGATTTTTGCATTTCAACATAATGGCTAGTTAGAGAGTTTAATGTGTGAAGCTCTCTACCAAGACCGGGATTATCTTCTAAGGCTTGCTTCAGCTCATCTTGAAAGGGATAGTCTCGAGGGAGCTGCATTTGCCCCTCACTATTATAAGTAATTTTTTCTGGAGCAATCGGAATATTATATTCTGACAACACTTGTTTAAACCGCTCAGAGCTATGCTCCGATAGAGCCGCAATATTGTCCGGAGTAGGTAAAAGCAAGGGCTTATCTAACAAACTCACTCTACCCGATTCCCTATCTGGAAAATATTCATCAAGATTCAGATCAGTCTTTCCTTTGCTCGTGTTGGCAGAAAAGGTCTGAGATGCTAGCGCCTTATCTTCAGCAACCTCCTGCTGGGCTAATAATGTAGCGTTCATACCACTTGAAATAAGCGGAAAGGCAAAATTTACTACATTAGAGGAAATATTTTCCGCACTTGTATATGCAGAGCTGTCTTTTTTATCTACAAATAAACTATTAGACTCTCTTGCAACATTTATGGCTGATTCCTGCTGGTTTACCCTAGCAATTGCCATTTGATTATAGCTCGCGCTATTAATTGCTGAAATACTCATAATGCACTCTTTTATATATGCCTTCTTTAAAAACATACTAACACAAGCAATAAACATGCCACAAATCACGTTACAGAAGTTTTAACATGACAAAAACAACACCAAAGTTACAAAAGCAGGTTCTTTACAAATTCCTTATACTTGCAGCAATAATGTTCGGATATTTTGCCTATCTTAGTTATGAATATGACTTGCTGACAGGTGGCATAGCAGCTTTATTAACATGGAGCTTTTTTGTATTGTGCACGCCGGTTGCCGATGCAGGATTTCTACTGGACTTTCCGTTACGCCTGCTATTTGGCATTCGAATGGTCATATCCGAAATAGCAGTCTGGATGATAGCAATCCTAAGCAATCTGTTCGCCATATTTTTTGCAGAAGATTATTACAACACCACCGCTATAACCAAACTACTACATCTAATTATTACAACCCCCTACCCTTATTGGGCTATATTTATATTATCGGGCCTTGGAACCTTTCTTTCTATTCGTTTTGGTGATGAGCTCATGGACGTAATTCATCATAAAGATAGATCATTTTTTCATTCCCACCACTTTAAGCACGAACTTATCATGATCGCATTTTTCCTTATAATCATCTGGGGATATTACGAACTTATTTCGAAATTAGGAATTAAAGTGACTTGATAATTATAATGATGCTAAAAAAGTTTATTGCTGTTTGCTACGCGTTTACTTTTTTTGCCCCAAGATTTTTCAATATCATTTGCATTTTTAAGACGCGCAAAGGCATATGACATTAGTGAACAGTGGCCGGGGTGCAATCGCATGATATAGAAGAAATGATGAAGTAACTTTTTAGCTAAGTTTATCCAATGCGTATCCGCCTCTAACTCATACCAATCCAAAAACATATGAATTATATATGCATTAGCTTCCATCATTTGCATATTTCCTGAGGACTCTGCATAGCTAGGCAAAAATGCTAAATTTGAAGCTCTACTATCGCTATAGTTATATTCATCATCATCATTAAGGAAGTAACGCTCTATTATTCCGTACAACTCCCATGCAGTTTCCATATAAACATCTTTTTCTGTATGACGATATAGATGTAATAAAGCACGTATTGATTCTGTATAATCAGGCAAAACGGCATATTCTGGGGCAATCTCGTCAGATCGAGTACGACAAAGAGCAGGGTGATGTCTATTATAATGAGGCAAAATACTCCGCTCAAGAATACGTTCTGCTACCTCTACATAATGCTCTTCATTTAGCACGCATGACGCCTCAATAAGAGCCCTACATAACATAGCCTGCCAACATATCAGAACATGATGCTGTTTCTCCTTGAAAGTTTCACTCCTTCCGCGAAGAAGTATTTTTTCACTCCCATAAATAGAAGAGAGGTCTTCAAGCACTATATCAAGACCTTCTGCTTCTTCTGATAGGCTGCAATATAAAGCACTCTCTGATGATTGTTTTTCTACATTTGACAAGTATAAGCACAAAAGATTCCCATCATTTTTTGGGCAAAGTCTTTTTGTCAAATATTCAGAAATATTTCCATTAGAAACAGGACTCCCATCAGCCTCTATATCACTATCCCAGCGGTAGTAGCGCAATATTTGAGGATTATTTTCAATATCAGAAATACTTCTATTTATACCCATATCTGAAGTGATTTTACTAAAAACCTCTCCTTTTTCTATTTTCTCATTTAATATAAAGGGGATAACCCCATCAAAAGCATCGGCCCAACGTATCATCCGCCGGCATACACGTTCTAAAGTATAACGATAGAACGGAGCTGGAAAATATCTGCAAATATGGGATAAAACCAATATTCCCTGCGCCTGAGCGCAAACCGATTTATAACTCCCTTCTGTTAGTTCTTTTTGACCAGAGACTTGTAGCGAAGGATCATAAAATTCTGCCAGAATATGATCATACACCTCAGGCATCAATTGCCTTCTCATCATTTGCGATAGAACTTCAATAAACATTCCTCGTGGAGAATATCCCGGCTCTGCACATCGCTGTAACAGAAAATGAATATTGTTACTAATTGCTATAGAAGTCCCCGTGCCCGTTGACTCATTATAAATATAGGGAGATTGCTGTATTGCCTCAGTTTCAATTGCAAGCGCCACTTCTATTTCTTGAGCGTATATTCTTGTAACACATGTTCCTAATCTCTGCTTTTCTTGAATGCTTCTTGTCATCCTAGAAGCAAGGGCTTCAACATCCTCTTGACTATCTTTTAACTCACTACTAAGCCCTGACAAATACTGCAGCATACTGCTAGTATTAAGAGACGAATATGACTCAGCAAACAAAGGGTACATTGCAGGTGTCATGACAAGAAAAAATGGCTCTTGTCTATGCAAAAACTGTTGGATAGAGTCAAATTTTTGTAAAATAGACAGTATTTGAAAAAGAGCACGCTCTATTTCAGGAAGATTATAGCCGTCGACAAGAAAAAGTGAAAAGTTCTTCTTTAGTAATGTGTTTACTTTTGTATTAGAAAAGCATTCTGTTAAAAAACTAGACTGAGGTGATGGAAGATCACTAATTGAGGCAAGCTCAACATGAATATAAATTAACTTGTCGTGTTTGCGTGCCGCAGAAATATTAGAAGCCGACCAGTTACTCCATGCTAACCCTTGGTAAATATGCATGTTCGACTGCAAATTAGGCTCTTCGATTGTGTAAGACTTTTCTGGTGACGAAGAACGCAAAAAGCGACGGGAAAGTTTTGGCTTTCGTTCGTCTCTGCTAGATAACATATCGTCTCCCACATATTGTTGTTAATTTTGATATACCTTGTTCCTTGAGTCATATCAAAAACTACTTTATAGTATCACGTAACGACAATCACGTTAGCTTGCACTATAACAGCTAATTAAAGGATTGTTACTTAACGTTGATATTTATTTAATTTTTCAATTAAAAGCTAAAGCCGCCTGTGACTGATACACCACTACTCGATACAATCAATACACCTAATGATTTACGGAAAATACCCGAAAATCAGTTGCGCCAACTTGCTGATGAGCTACGCTTAGAAACAATTGACGCAGTTTCCTCAACCGGAGGCCATCTTGGGGCGGGACTTGGCGTGCTCGAATTAACTGTTGCATTGCATCATGTTTTTGACACCCCTACTGATCGGCTTATTTGGGATGTAGGACATCAAGCCTATCCTCATAAAATCCTAACTGAGCGTCGCGATCGCATTCGAACTCTTCGCAAACCAAATGGCCTTTCTGGCTTTACCAAACGAAGCGAGAGTGAATACGACCCCTTTGGAGCAGGTCATAGCTCAACATCCATTTCTGCCGCCTTAGGAATGGCAATCGCACGAGATCAAAAAGGCAACTCCAATGAGGTAATTGCCGTTATTGGCGATGGCGCCATTAGTGCGGGCATGGCTTATGAGGCATTAAATAATGCTGGATCACTAGATAGCAAACTTATAGTAATTTTAAATGATAATAATATGTCAATTGCACCTCCCGTTGGAGCAATGAGCGGCTATCTCTCGCGCTTAATCGCCTCAGACGCATATGTCTCATTCCGCAACATGGCAAAGCGAGCAGTAAAACACCTCCCTCCTCATTTTGAACGTGCCGCACGCAAAACAGAGCAATTTGCAAAAAACATTACTGCCGGCGGTAATTTATTTGAGGAAATGGGATTTTATTACATCGGACCTGTTGATGGACATAACTTAGATCAACTACTTCCTATTCTTAAAAATGTACGAGATCGGCAAGAAAAAACCCCAATTCTAATTCATGTAGTTACAGAAAAAGGTCATGGGTTTGATTCACCTGAGGTGTCTGCCGAAAAATTCCATGCTGTTAAAAAATATGATTCAGTCACAAGGGTGCAAGAAAAAACATCTAGTGCAGCACCTTCCTATACTAAAATTTTTGCAAATGCACTAATCGCAGAAGCCAAAGAAGACGATAAAATTCTTGGCATCACAGCAGCTATGCCATCAGGAACTGGAATGGACGTTTTTGCAAAAGCCTTTCCCGATAGAATGTATGATGTAGGCATTGCCGAACAACATGCAGTAACTTTTGCCGCCGGGCTTGCAACAGAAGGCTTTAAGCCATTTGTTGCCATTTATTCAACCTTCCTGCAACGAGGATATGACCAAATAGTTCATGATGTTGCAATTCAGAATCTTCCTGTACGGTTTGCAATTGATCGCGCGGGCTTAGTAGGAGCGGATGGCGCAACGCACGCTGGCACATTTGATATCTGCTTTTTATCCTCACTACCCAACATGGTAGTTATGGCCCCATCGGATGAAACTGAGCTCATGCATATGGTAGCAACAGCTAATAGTATAAATGACCGACCTTCAGCCTTTCGTTACCCACGCGGTGAAGGGCTTGGCCTTGAGCTACCCGATAAAGGCGAGGTTCTTCCTATCGGAAAAGGGCGAGTAATTAGGGAAGGAAACCAAATTGCAATTTTATCATTAGGCACGCGCCTTGAAGAAGCCGTTGGAGCCGCCAATAAATTAAGCAAACGCGGCCTATCTATAACAGTAGCCGATGCACGATTTGCAAAGCCTCTTGATATAGCTCTTATACAAAATTTAGCCGAAAACCATGATGTATTAATTATCGTAGAAGAAGGATCTATTGGTGGCTTTGGCTCTCATGTATTAGCATTTTTATCAGAATCTGGCATACTTGGTAAAGGCAATTGCAAGGTAAAATCCCTCACCTTGCCTGATGAGTTTTCAGAACATGGAGACCCATGGACACTTTATGAACAGGCAGGACTAAATGCATCCGGCATTGAACAACAAGCTTTATCAGCATTGGGTAGTAACTCAAAGAAAAAGCAATGTGCAATCATATAACCACTTAAATAAATATCGCTATTATAAACCTACAATTAAAACATCTTTTGTATAGCGCTCACGATTGCTGTATCATCAATGTTTGGGCGATTATTATAAATTGGGTACGGTATATAATTTATGTTAGAACGACACATTTCCGAAAAACGATTAGTTGATAGCTTAACTTTATATTGGGAAAGGTTGCGTGATAACGTTGAAGGTACTCTTCCGCCAGTTCAACAGGTTAACTCCGCAGCATTAGGTGATTTATGGGACCATTGTTGTCAACTTAGTATTCACAGCGAATCAAATCGATCATTATTTAAATATGACTATATAGGTAGCGAAGTTAAAAAAGCATATGGTGCGGACTTAACTGGGCAATTTGCCAATCTTGGCGTAAGGGTGGTGCCCGGCGATGCTATTTTAGGAGATATTAGAAACTGTATTGATAATAAAGAACCAGTATCTAAATCAGGCAATTTCATAAATGATAAAAGCAGAATGATCAAATATCGCAGCTGCATTATCCCCTTTGGCAATAGCGCACTTCCAGAAAAAGGGGTAAGTTATGTGATTATGGGACTTTCATGGCGAGCATTTTAACGTAAGGCAAATAGTATGAAAAAAGAAACTTCACTGACAATAGTTGGAAAAAATACCAAGACACAGTCTGGAACCGTCAATCCACCCATTCACCAAACCTCAACTATATTATTCCCCACCCTTTCAGCTTATGCTGATGCAGAACGTGGCAAAGCTTTTTATGATGAGCATAAAAGTGGATATACGCTAGACCGAAGCTATGCCATTGGCGGCACACCAACAAGCTTCGCATTGCAAGAGGCGTTATGCGAATTAGAAGGTGGCGATGCGTGCGTATTAACACCATCAGGACTATCCGCAATTACCTCTACATTATTTTGCTGCCTCAGTGCAGGTGATCACATGTTGGTCGTGGATACTATATACGGACCAACACGACGCTTTTGCACAAAAGACCTTAAACGATTTGGCGTAGAAGTTACTTATTATGACCCAGCCATTGGTTCAGAAATTTCTGATTTAATTCAAGATAATACAAAAGTTATATTTTTAGAAACCCCAGGCTCATTAACATTTGAATTACAAGATATTCCAGCTATTGTTGCCGAAGCAAAAAAACATGACATCATAACTATTGCTGATAACTCATGGGCAACTCCTTTATTCTATAATCCACTAGATCATGGCGTTGATATTTGTATTCATGCTGTTACCAAATATATTGCCGGTCATAGCGATGTAATTATGGGTGCAGTAATTACTAAAGGAAAAACTAGCACCCAAAAAATTCTAAAAGGGTGGCATACGATGGGTCAATCCTGCAGCCCACATGATTGTTATGCAGCACTGCGTGGCTTAAGAAGTCTGTCAGTTAGAATGAGACAACATCAAGAAAGTGCCATGAAAATTGCGGACTGGCTCACATCCCAAAAAGAAGTCACCACTCTACTCTACCCACCTCACCCAGCATCACCTGGGCATAAATTATGGAAACGAGATTTTAGCGGCGGAGCAAGCTTAATTAGTATTATTTTAGATAAAACCTATTCTCAGGAATCACTAGCTAGCTTTATTGATAACTTGAAATTATTTGGCATTGGCGCATCATGGGGCGGATTTGAAAGCTTGGCAATCGTATTTAACCCTGCCGCCATCCGAACAGCCACCAAATGGAATACAAATTCAACATGTTTGCGTTTTTATATTGGCCTAGAAAATGCTGATGACTTAATTGCGGATTTATCTGGAGGGTTTGCGCGTCTGAGGAGTGTGTAACATATGCAAAAGCGAGCAGGTTTTACATTGATAGAAATATCTATTGTGTTGGTAATTATTGGACTAATTGTGGGCGGTATTTTGAGCGGTCAAACCCTTATAGCTTCTGCCCAAAAAAATCGTCAAATAGCTGAATTCAGGTATTTATTAACTTCAATCCGTATGTTCCAGGATAAGTACGGCACCCTGCCCGGCGATTATGATCAGGCCGAAGCTATCTGGCCCACCACAGGCGATCATGCGGTTGAGAATGGTAACGCAGATGGCATTTTCCCTACCCCCAGCGTGGAAGACCGACGCAATGCCTGGACCATGCTTTATAATGCCGGCTATCTTGACCAGTTCGACTATCCCTGGCGGGCAAGCTTCCTGACCAGTAAAACATTTCGCCTTCCCGCCAGCTATGCTCTCTATTACCTGAATATTTACAATCATCCCGGAAATTATATTCAGTGGGGAACCGAAGATGCGGTGGACCCAATCCTGACACCGGAAGAAGGCATCTGGTTTGATAATAAACTGGATAATGGCGATATGAGAACCGGCAAAGTGTTTGTTTCCAATGGTCGGGGCGTGGGAAGCTGGGGCTGCGTTTCTAAACCCGTCTGGGATGCCACCGGGAAAATCGCACCGGACATGACGAAAACCACACCGCAATGCACCCTGCACTTCTTTCTTGATTAGAATTGCCTGCCTTACGGAAAAACAATTTGAACACCAAAAAGCGTCCTCATTATACAGGACGTTTTTAGATTTTATTGCCTAAAAGTAAAAGGCGCGCAGGCTGGTGTTGGGGGGGGGGGGGAGGTAGCCTGCGCGCAACAGTAGGAGGAGTGTACCGAAAGGAACTACACTATTTAGCAGTAGCTAGCGCTTTCACTCCAGCGTTAAGACGACTAAGCTTACGTGAAGCTGTACTCGCTTTAATAACGCCTTTGGAAGCAGCACGCATTAACTCTTTTTGAGCATTGCGCAGGGCTACATTTGCAGCCTCAGCATCTTTTGCAGCAACTGCTTCAGTCACTTTGCGGATTGCAGTACGAACACGACTTTTACGCTGTGCGTTACGCTCGGTTCTTTCTTTAATCCGAATGATATTCTTAATCGTTGCTTTATGATGTGCCATATTTCTTTTCTTCTGCTTAAAGTTAGTCTTACCTAACGGAAGCGCCTATATATAACGCAAGAGGCACTCCGTCAACCATTAAATTAATTTTTTTTACTTTTTTCTTTTAGTTATCACTGTCTATAGTAGCAAATGCTGCCATATTCAGAATTTCGGATACTGTTGAGTCCATTGGAACCACCTGTACAGACTTCTCCATACCAACAAGCACAGGACCAATTAACGTTCCACCACCCAACTCTCGCAAGAGCTTAGATGAAATATGCGCGGTATGCAAACCAGGCATAATTAAAATATTTGCAGGACCTGATAAACGACAGAACGGATATAGTTTACGAACATCCATATTTAATGCCACATCCGCAGAAATTTCACCTTCATATTCAAAATCGACCTTCATATCGTCTAATATCGATACAGCCTCCCGCATTCTACCAGCCTTTTCATGCATTGGATTGCCAAAATTAGAGAAGGAAAGCATTGCAACGCGAGGCTCGTGCCCTAACCGGCGGGCAACTTTAGCACTTTCTTCTGCAATCACAGCCATTTCCTGTGCAGTTGGGTGAGTATGCAATGCTGTATCAGCAATAAATATAGTTTGCTCGTTTCGAGCAATAACCACAGACAATCCAAAAGCGCGCGTCCCTTCCCTAGGAGAAAGAACCGTCATAACACCTTTAATGGACTCATTATAACTACGCGTTAAACCCGTAATCATTGTATCAGCATCACCATTTGCTACCATACATGCGGCATAGACGTTACGGTCATTTTTGACCATACGAACTACATCACGACGCAAGAAGCCTTTACGCTGCATTTTGGTATATAACGCATCAATATAGCGCTCATTATTATCCGTGTTTGCTGCATTAACAATCGTTATGCCTGACATTTTGTCACTATAGCCCAAACGCTCAATGATATCATTAACCTGCTTTTCACGGCCAACCAACGAGGCTTCACCGTAACCAAGCTCATGCCACTGAATTGCAGCCCTTACCATTGGCTCTTCTTCGCCCTCGGCAAAAACTACCTTTTTAGGATTATCACGCAGCCTTTTAAAGATCATGCTTAACGCATTGGCTGTTGGATCTAAACGAGCAGCCAATTCTTGCTGATATTTTTCAACATCTTCAATAGGCTGCTTAGCTACTCCAGTAACCATTGCGGCCTGAGCCACGGCAACAGGTACAGTACTAATAAGCCTTGGGTCAAAGGCAGATGGAATAATATAATCAGGCCCAAACTCTAATTTACGACCACCCAAGCGCATAGAAACTTCTTCATGGACGGGCTGACGAGCAAGTGCAGCAAGCGCCCTTGCGGCAGCTACTTTCATTTCTTCATTGATAGTTGTAGCACGAACATCCAGCGCACCACGGAAAATATAAGGAAAGCCCAATACATTATTAACTTGGTTATTATAGTCAGAACGACCTGTTGCCATAATAGCATCATCACGAACTTCGGCAACTTCTTCCGGTGTAATCTCTGGATCTGGATTTGCCATAGCAAAAATAATTGGATTTGGAGCCATACTAGCCACCATTTCCTTTGTAATAGCGCCCTTCCCTGCCAATCCATAGAAAGCATCCGCGCCACGCATCGCATCTTCTAACGTACGATCCGTTGTATTAATGGCATGTTTAGACTTCCATTGATTCATACCTTCTGTTCGGCCTTCGTAAATCACACCACTACGATCTACCAATAAAGCGTTGGTAATACCGAGAGATTTTACTAGCTCCAAACAAGCAATACCTGCAGAACCCGCACCTAAGACAACTAACTTAATATCTTCTAATTTACGACCGGTCAGATGCGCCGCATTAAGCAAACCTGCCGCCGTTACAATCGCTGTTCCATGTTGATCATCATGAAAAACGGGGATGTCCATCAGCTCTTTAAGACGATCTTCTATAATAAAGCAATCTGGCGCTTTGATATCTTCTAAATTAATACCCCCCCAGCTTGGCCCAAGGTAACGTACGCTATTAATAAACTCATCCACATCTTGCGTATCAACTTCAATATCAATTGCATCAATGTCCGCAAAACGCTTAAAAAGAACGCCCTTGCCTTCCATAACAGGCTTGGATGCTAACGCACCAAGATTACCAAGACCTAGTACGGCTGTTCCATTAGAAATAACAGCAACAAAGTTTCCTCTTGCTGTATATTCATACGCTGCATCAGCATTTTTTTCAATTTCCAAACACGGAGCCGCAACACCTGGAGAATAAGCCAATGCTAAATCTCGCTGAGTTAGTAATGGTTTTGTTGCCGCAATTTGTAACTTTCCTGGCTTCCCTTCTTTGTGAAAAGTAAGTGCGTCCGTGTTAGTGTAAGTATTAGCCTGATTCATTTCACTCATTAATGCGCATCCTGCAATATCTGTTTAGTCAGTAGTTTGCTTAAGTTAATATGGTTTATTGCCCCCCGGCAGTGTCCACTGATTCAATTCTCAGCAACATATTTGTTGCAGGCATGTCTAATGCTTTAGAGGGCATTTGTCTACATTTATGTAGGGTTAATATAAGCGAATCATATATATTCTACTATATTCATATAAAAAACCATGCCGTAGTAAATATAATCAATTGCATATTTATATTAAAATACACTAGACCGCAGAGGCTGAAACTGTATGCTTTTCTTCAATTCACGCATCAATAATTGGAGGACAGGGTGACGCAGGCAGCAGTGGCATACCCGCAAGATACAAATAATAATTCAAATGATCGATCTAATGTAGATTTCAACCAAGATGTTGCGAATGCTACACCTATGATGCAGCAATTTTTTGCAATTAAACAGGAACATCAAGATTATCTTCTATTTTACCGTATGGGAGATTTTTATGAACTGTTTTTCCACGATGCAATTATAGCCGTTGAAGTTTTAGATATAGCACTTACCCATAGAGGAAAACATGCTGGAGAACCTATTCCAATGTGCGGAGTACCCTATCATAGTAGTGAACAATATCTTCATCGCCTTATAAAAAGCGGGTATAAAGTTGCTGTATGTGAGCAAATGGAAGATCCAAAAGAGGCTAAAAAAAGAGGGTCAAAAGCAGTTGTTCACCGTGAAGTCACCCGCATCATCACACCGGGAACCTTAACAGAAGACTCCTTGCTAGAAGCACGTAGTGCAAATTACCTCTGCGCACTTGCATCTAACCGTCAAGAATTAGCCATTGCATGGCTGGATATATCAACAGGTGAGTTTTGCACACTTCCGGTAACAAAAGAAAATCTAACTGCAAATATAGCTCGTATTGAGCCGCAAGAGATATTGCTTCCAGCTCCATTGCTTGAAGATGATACAATTTATCGCGCATTATCCGATTGGAAAGCCCTTCAAACAACACATGTATCTAGCTTTTTTGAAAGCGGCAAAGGAGAGCGCAAATTAAAATTAGCGTTTAATGTTTCATCTATTGAGGCGTTTGGTAATTTTACTCGTCCAGAACTAGGGGCATGCGGTGCATTATTAGAATATTTAGAATTAACACAAAAAGGCTCTATGCCTCGCTTGCAGCCTCCACGCCAAACTACCACCCGTCAATTTATGGGCATTGATGCCGCCACAAGACGCAATTTGGAGCTAACTCATACGCTTACTGGCAGCCACAAAGGCAGCCTAATGAATATGATTGACCGTACCGTAACCTCTCCAGGAACAAGACTACTAGCTCAATTTATTGCCACCCCCCTGCTTGACAGCTCAATAATTGCAAGCAGGCAAGATGTTGTATCATTTCTTATAGATAACGAATCATTACGAACTCAACTGCGTGATACCTTGAAAAAAGCACCGGATATGGAGCGTGCATTATCGCGACTGCATCTTAAAAGAGGAACACCAGCCGACTTAACAATAATTCGTGACGGTTTAGCGCAAGCCCTGACCGCATCGCAGCTACTGGAATCTATTCCAACGTCCGATATACCAGAAATGCTTAAAAATCTTCGTTTACAACTTGGTTGCCATGATGAATTACGAATATTATTACAGCAAGCACTAACTGATACAGTTGCCATTCGTACTAATGAGGGCGGATATATCCGAGAGGGGTTTGATCCCAAACTAGATGAATTCCGAAACACAGGACAGGAAGCCAATATATTAAAGGATGAACTTCGTGATAAATATTCATCTGAATCTGGGATCCCAAGCCTTAAAATAAAAACTAACAATGTTTTAGGAATGTTCATTGAAGTCACCCCTCAAAACAGCAGTAAGGTCCCTGATTATTTTGTACATCGCCAAACATTAGCGGGACAAGTACGCTATACCACACCTGAACTTCGCGAGTTAGAGCATAAAATTGTTAATGCAAAAGGCTATGCATTATCGCTTGAGGTAGAGATTTTTGAGAAATTATGCGCCCTATCATGTGATCATGCACAGTCCCTTTCTGCTACAGCACAATCATTAGCCTCCTTAGATGTTTTTGCCGCTTTATCCGAAATTGCAAAAGAACTTAACTATTCCAGACCAAAAGTAGATAATAGCAATGCTTTTTCTATTGTTGGAGGGCGACATCCTGTTGTTGAGCAGGTAACAGAGGACAGCTTTATACCTAATGATTGCGATATGTCTCAATCGCAAAAATTATGGCTAATAACTGGGCCTAATATGGCTGGTAAAAGTACATTTTTACGTCAAAATGCACTACTAACAATTTTAGCACAAACAGGCTGTTTTGTTCCTGCAGATAGTGCACATATTGGCATTGTTGATCAGGTGTTTAGTCGTGTTGGCGCCGCAGATGATTTGGCCCGCGGACGCTCTACTTTCATGGTAGAAATGGTAGAGACAGCCACCATCCTCAATCAAGCAACCGAAAAGTCGTTGGTTATTTTAGATGAAATTGGTCGTGGAACAGCCACTTTTGATGGCCTTTCTATTGCTTGGGCTGTCGTTGAACATATTCATGACGTAATATCATGTAGAGGGTTGTTTGCTACCCATTACCATGAATTAACGTCTCTGGTTTCTAGGTTAAAACAACTTTCATGTCATACAGTAAAGGTAAAAGAGTGGAAAGGTGACGTTATATTTTTGCACCAAGTTGTGCCTGGTGTTGCCGATAGGTCCTATGGCATTCATGTCGGTAAGTTAGCTGGATTACCAAGGCCTGTGCTTAAGAGAGCCGAGGAAGTATTAAAAGTTCTTGAAACAGGCGATAACGGTAATGCAATTGCTAGATTAGCTGAAGATTTACCTCTTTTTTCTCATCAACCTTATCTTACTACTCAGGAAGAGTCTGAAAATAGCACCACTGACACTAACGATTCATTATCAGGCAATGATAAGAAAATATTTTTACTATTAAAGGAACTCCAGCCTGATTCTATGACCCCACGTGAAGCGTTGGATGCGTTATATAAATTAAAAGACACATTAGAAGAGGCCGATAGTTAATAATGCACAAAATTTTCTTATTTATGATGTTCATATTTTTATGCACTCCAACAATTGCATATAGCCGTGAACCCTATCTTGTAAAACGAACCTATGACTTAAAAACAGGCACAGGATTTTACGTTAATGGTTATGGATATTTAGTTACTAATGCTCATGTTGTTGATACATGCTCGTTTATTAATGTTAAAACCGATGATCAAAAAAAACCCGCTTCTGCAAAATTAATGGCCATTAATAACGAGCTCGATGTTGCTATTCTAAAAACTGCGAATAACGCACATCCCGCGGCACCAATGCATTCCGATAAAAACCTGAAAAAAGGTGAAAAAGTGATGATTATTGGATATCCCGGAAAAGCTGGCCTACAGCGAAATTATATATTCAGATCAGGAGAAGTTGTTGACCCTGATGGTTTTACTGTGGCTGATCGCGATCGCTATATACAATTTTCTGATATAAGCGCTAAAGGCAATAGTGGCGGCCCATTACTTGATGATAGTGGAAATGTTATTGGAATTGTAACCGCAAAAATGAGTGCCTCCTCTCCAGATTGGGAGGAGGATTACCGTGTAAGCCTTGCTATTAAAATGAAAAAAGTAAAAGATTTTCTTGATCGTCATTATGTAGCCTATAATCCAGTTTTTGGATTTATACCACGCTCAAAACAATCACTTGAACAAAAAGCACGTGATTTTATTGTCAGCATTCACTGCTATCATTCCGATAGGTAGTAAAAAAACATAGCCGTAACAAGCAGGATAATTATAGTAAGCATTATGAAACGAACCATACACTTACATATTGTTATTTTTTTAATGGCATTTTGTTCGCTAAGCTATGAGTTTGTATTAGCCACAGAGTTATCACATATTTTTAATGAAGGGATCTTTGTTTATCCTGCTATTTTAAGCGCGTTTATATTAAGCATGGGGGCAGGCTCTCTTCTATGGCACCATAAGCATCGGAAAGGAATTCATTACCGCAATGCTATATTCCTAGTAGAAATAGCCTTAATTATAATTGGGTGTATGTCCGTTTGGCTAATCGACCTTAGCTACATCCATCAATTTGCGTCCCCTGCCATTACTGCATTTGTGATCACATTAATTATTGGCTTCCTTACTGGCCAAGAACTACCTCTTATTTTTATCTATGCTGAAGAACATAATTTATCGCCAAAAACTGTCCGAAGGATGCTCTTTTTTGACTATCTTGCCAGTTTTTTTGCTTCCTTAGTTATGGCCTTTATACTCTTCCCCCTATTTGATACAGTTCGTATAGCTTGGATTATATCTGTTTTAAATTTACTTACTTTATTTTTACTGCTGATATTTTTCCCTCCACGTTCACATATATTAAAATGGTTCAGTCTTATTTTTGCAGCCATTGCATTAGGTATCTACGCCTTTCTTTTTCGCAATGCAGAAACTATCGAAGAGCGCCTAATAACCAATATATTAATCGACCATGAAGACACTAAGGCATTATTGGTAGAAAAAATTCATACCCCCTATCAAAGGATAAGCCTCTTTGCTTTTAGAATGGATGGAGCGCCCGTTACAAATAAAATGCTGCCTGAAATCCTGGTTCAGCCCGATGATTATCGCCTAGCTGGCTATTTAAATTGGACTGTTCAGTTTAGCCACCCTCTATCATATGAAGCTGATTTTTATCATGTGTTCCTAACAGACCCCTTCATTGAATTACTACCCAATATTAAAAAAGTTCTGATTCTAGGTGGTGGCGATGGACTGCCTGCAAAGCAGCTCATAAAATATGATCAAATAGAGCATATTACTATGGTAGATATTGATGAAGAATGGGTAAGTTTTAGTCGTGACAACCCTTATATGAAGAAGGTGAATAATAACGCGCTTAACCATCCGAAAATTCATCTGAAATTTGAAGATGCCTTTACCTGGATTGCACGCAGTAAAGAAAAATTTGATGCCATATTTATTGATTTTCCTGCTGAAACAAATTTAGCAGCTATTCGAGTATCTACTGTACAATTTTCATCAGATCTTAAACGACTTTTAAATGATGGCGGAGTAATTATTAATCAAGGCGATAATGAAGTGCCACTTGAAGTCTTTGAAACAATTCGACGAACAGGTTACGCCGCGGGGCTATGGCCTTTAATGGGTTATGATACCCAAAATGAAGATTTCACCTTCCAAAATGTTCTGTTTAAAGAAAAAGAAACGAGGGATAAGTTTCTTACTACATATCAAAACGAATATGCCCCCTTCCCTAAGCGTTTTCAGCATCGTGATGGTGTTCTCGGACATGTTACCTACCTTCCTGCGGATGATAATGTTCCAGCATGTTGTCCACTTTCAATATATGATCCCAATATTTTGGGCGGAAGCTTAGGAACATCACAACTACCATTTGAAGGAGTGTTTTAATGGATAAAGCTCTCTTTCATAAATTGATTATTTTTAATCTATTTACCTCAGGATTCTGCGCTTTTACACAACTTTTATTGAACACAGCTTTAAGCTATGTTGTTTCTAATACCATCATTGTATATGTGCTTTTTACAGGCCTATATCTGATGTCTATGGGTATTGGGGTTTTTTGGGTAGAGCGGATGAAGTTAAGCCCGGAACGGTTAATAAAAATAATCGTTCGTAACAGCATCTTAGCAGTGTTTATTTGCAACCCTGGTGTACTTGCTGTGCTTTATTTTAGTGAAATATGGTTTTTCTTACTGCACCGTTTTGATATTGACTTAACATGGCTAACCTATGTATTTGGAGTTATTTTAACCATTGCCGCTGGAATGATTTCTGGAGCAGAATTACCCTTGCTATCTAAGATAATTGAACAAAAGAAATCTGAAGAAGATAAGCTATCAACAGCCTCAGAAAGCAATATCACTACTGCGGATGAAAATAATGATTTAAATAATGAAGATAATAAAATTCATCTAACCATGGTGTTAGTAAGCGACTATTTTGGAACATCACTTGGTATTTTAATTTTTGCGTTTGTTTTATTTCCTTTTACAGGACTAATTTTCTCGCTCACCATTGCTCCACTACCGATGATCCTAGCCGTAATTTATATTTTCTTTTATTTGAAATACCCACTCTCACGCAGGCTGCTAATAGGCATGATTATTTTTGCGGCATATCTAACTTGCTGCTTTTTGTTTAGAGATGTTATTCTACAAGCCATCAACGCTTTATCATTTTTATAAATAAGAATTAGACTCTATTGATTAAGGCACATCGAATCAATTAACTTGAATGTTATTTGGCCTAACAAAAGACGTCCTTTTTCAGTTGTGCGTATTATTGTTTTGTGACAACTAACCAAACCTGCATTTTGTAAATTTTCTAAAACAGATGGCAAGAACAGCTCTTGATAATTACGCCCAGAAATATGTTGTAATGTAGCATTTTGTAAACCTTCTTTTGTTCTCATACCCATCATCACCGACTCGGTTAGAGAGTCTTCCATGCTTAACGCATTAACCGACGAAAACCCATGACCATTTTCCTGTACAGACTTTAGCCACTTTTCTGGGTTATGAATGGTCATTGTTGCAATATTTTCATTAGCGCCAATCTGCATAATTGGTTGTGAACTATGTACCCTGCCGTGAGCACCTGGACCAATGCCAATATAATCCTGATACCGCCAATATGCTAAATTATGTTGCGACTCCATCCCCGGCAACGCATAGTTAGAAACTTCATATGCTTGCAGCCCATGTTTTGCTGTTAGTTCTGATGTGATTTGATACATGTCAGCCTGTATATCCTCATCAGGCAGTATAATTTCTTTTTCACGATGAAGTTTGTAAAACGGCGTCCCTTTTTCGATTGTTAACTGATACAGAGACAAATGTGGAGTGGCATAATTTAATGCTTCTGCTAATGCCTTATGCCATTTCTCACTACTTTGCCCTGGTAATGCATATATAAGATCAAAGCTTACATTGCTAAACCAAGAGGCTACCTTATCCAGCGCCTTCCTTGCTTCTATTGCACTGTGCTGCCGTCCTAAAAACTTTAATTCGTTATCATCAAAAGACTGAACACCAACTGAAGCACGGTTAATACCGGCACGATAAAAATCTGCATATTTCTCTGCTTCAATTGAGGTAGGATTACCTTCTAACGTTATTTCAGCTTCTTCAGATAACTTCCAATGCATTCTAACTGCTTGTAGAATATCTGCAATTAGTTCAGGATCCATCAAAGACGGCGTACCACCACCAAAAAACACGCTACGAACTGTTGTATAATCTGTATGTTTAGCTATGAAATCCAGTTCTTTAAGATAAGATTCCTTCCATATTTTAGAATCCACCTTTTCAGATACATGACTATTAAAATCGCAATACGGGCATTTTTTAAGGCAAAATGGCCAATGGATATATAATGATATGTCAGATTGCTTCATATATATCCAGCTTAGCTAGTTTTAATATCTGCAAAACAGGCTGAAATCAATTGTGTAAAAGCATCAGCCCTATGGCTTATACTATGCTTAATAACAGGATCCATTTCCGCAAACGTAATATTTTCTCCATCTGCAATAAATATAGGATCATAACCAAACCCCTTATCACCCTTTGCTGGAAAAGTTAACGTCCCATCCACGCGCCCTTCAAAACTCTCACTATGGCCATCTGGCCAAGTAAGCGACAACACGCAAACGAAATAAGCCTTATGCCCTGTATCAGTTCCCGTTCTAGCTAATAACTCACTTTGAACTCGCTTCATCGCTACAGCAAAATCTTTAGACTCACCAGCCCAACGTGCAGAATAAATACCCGGCTCACCATCTAATGCAGGAATTACTAATCCTGAGTCATCCGATAAGGAAGGTAGTTTTGTTTCCTCTGCAAAAAACTGTGATTTAATCTCAGCATTGGCAACAAATGTCGATCCGGTTTCTTCAGGCTCTTCAAAACCAAAAGATGGCCCGCTTTTTACTGTTACTTTGAATGGTAATAGTAAGTCAGAAATTTCTCTGATTTTCCCCTTGTTATGACTTGCAATAATCAAAGTATCTTCAACAAATTGGCGGGCCATTTTCGTTCCTTTTTGATGGTATTAGCTCTTAATTCCTAGGGCTTTATGCTGTAGCTCTGTAATTTCTGCTATACCCTGCTTAGCTAGTGAAAATAACTTTATAAATTGCTCTTCACTAAAGGGATAATCCTCTGCGGTGCCTTGTATTTCAACAATTCCCCCTTTACGAGTCAGTACAAAATTACTATCGGCTTCTGCAACACTATCCTCATCATAATCAAGGTCTAGTACGGCCTCTCCTTTATATATACCGCATGAAATAGCAGCGAGCTGATCTGTCAACGGCAATGAGCGAAGAAGCCCTTTATTGACTAGGCCTTGCAGGGCTAGATGCAAAGCAACGTAACCGCCTGTAATCGATGCAGTACGCGTGCCACCATCGGCATTAAGCACATCACAATCAATAGTAATCTGCCGCTCCCCTAGCTTATCTAAATGCACTACAGAACGTAATGAACGACCAATAAGGCGCTGAATTTCTACTGTACGACCAGACTGTTTTCCTGCGGCGGCTTCACGGCGCATCCGTGAATGAGTTGAACGAGGAAGCATTCCATATTCGGCTGTAACCCAGCCTTTTCCTGTATTGCGTAAAAACGGCGGAACACTTTCATCAACACTTGCTGTGCATAATACACGTGTATTACCAAACGAAACAAGACAAGAACCTTCAGCATAACTTCCTGTGTTTGTTTCAAGAGTAACATTTCTTAAAGCGTCATAAGCCCTTCCGGAGGGGCGTTTAATGTCTGTCATGCAATACCTTTTGATAAAATGGGTTGTTTTTTAAGTTTATCGTTCGTTTCCTCTTGAAAACATCACGATTGCGCTTACATATCTATGCAATGACAGTAGATTGTCAACCATTTTGCCCAATTCGGCTTGTATATCCGAGTTATAAGAGGAGCCCAAGACTATGAGCGCCAGTAAAAACACATCCAATGCAAAATCAAATGAAACAGAACCACGTGAGCACCCTACTATGGAAGAATTTAAAGCTAACCTAAAAAATCCTCCACATGGCAAGGGTAAAAAATCTGGTTCTACGAAAAAAAGTACCAAGAAGGACACGAGTACAACTGAGGAAATACCTAATATTAATGATATTCCTGAAATCATTTCAAAACAAAAAAAATCTCAGAAAAATAAAAATTTAGATTCTGATAATTCAATAAATTCAGACGATATAGAAATTATTGAGCCTTCAGAAGAAAAGGAATCTAATACAGGCCCAAAAAATGAAGAGGCGGATGCTGAAAATGCAAGCAAAGCACGTAATGATGAACTGCAAAAGCAGTTACTACTCACCATTGCTGATATGGAAAATTTGCGCAAAAGAACGCAGAAAGAAATTCAAGATGCACGAAAATATGCTGTTGGAAACTTGGCTCAAGACTTAATTGCAGTATTAGAGAACCTTCGTCGCGCCGAAGAAAGTATTCCTGAAGAAAAAATAGAAAGTGATGAGCTGCTTAAAAATGTCCTAGAGGGCGTTAAAATGACAAGCAGTGAATTATTGCGTGTTTTTGAGCGTAATAGCATTAAACGAATTGATCCTATTGGTGAAAAATTTGACCACAACTTCCATCAAGCACTGCTTGAGGTCCCAACTAATGATCAAGACCCAGGAACTGTTGTCCAAGTTATGCAAGCTGGGTACCTAATTCATGATAGATTACTACGCCCTGCAATGGTTGCTGTAGCAAAGAAAATGCCTGAAGAAAATTAACACCACTCTGCAAACAGGGGGTGTATAACAAATATGTGAACACCCCTTAATTACAATAAAATTGCAATAAAATTTTATTGCTTGGGCTAAGTTTTAAACAAACCCTGTAATAAGATTAAAAATTATTTTCACTGCTATGCTGCTGAGGAGAAAGAACGGGTGATATATCAGCCGACCTTCGAGACTGATTAATACGTAGCTTTAAGTTGTTAGGATTATCAGCCTCTTTTAGAGCCACCTCTTCACTCACAAGACCATTCTCAAGCAAGTCAAAAATACACTGATCAAACGTAACCATGCCTTGATCACGGTTTTTCTCCATAACCTCTCTTACCGAGCGAACATCACCATCAGCAATAAGGTTAGTAATAAGGCCCTCATTAATCATCACCTCATAAGCCAAACAACGCTTACCACCAGCAACCGTTTCAATTAAGCGCTGTGATGCAATTACATTCAGGTTCTGCGCCAGTGTTACAAGCACTTGACGATGCTGCTCCTCTGGGAACATATTAACCATGCGCTCAATTGCCTGATGTGTATTACTAGCATGTAATGTTGTTACAACAAGATGTCCTGTCTCACAAAAAAGAATAGCATTCTCTAACGTCTCTCTATCTCTTATTTCACCAATCATTATTACATCGGGACTTTGTCTCAAAGCATTTTTAAGCGCTATGCCATAGGAATATGTATCAAAACCAACCTCACGCTGCGTAATAATAGAGCCTTTATGCTCGTGATAATATTCAATAGGGTCTTCAATAGTAATAATATGACCATTACCGTGAGCATTCCTATAATCCAGCATTGATGCAAGAGAAGTGGACTTACCCGACCCTGTTGCCCCCACCATAATAAAAAGACCGCGCTTTTCCATAATGAAGTCAGAGTATTGAGCAGGAAGAGATAATTCTTCAAATGTAGGAATTTTTGCTCGAATATGCCGTACAACCATGCCAACGTTTCCACGTTGACGAAATACATTAATACGGAACCTTTCACCTGTTGCTAAAGCGTAGGCAATGTTAAGCTCCAAAGCAGATTCAAATTCAGCACGCTGCTCAAATGAGAGTAAATCATCTAGTATTACGCTAATATCATTAGACTCAAAAGGAGCTATATCCATCGCCATAATTCTATTATCAATTCGTAAGCTTGGAGCACTTCCATGAGTAATGTAAAGATCAGAAGCATCCCTATTCACCATTTCTTGAAGATAGCCATCAATCATTGATGTCATTAGAAGCCTCCTTGACTACTATGAGATTGCTGAGGCTGGCTTGATGCTGCATTAGCATTCCCTGCACCCGCTTGCTGTTGAGCTGGCGAAGAGCTTGATTCTTTAGTCTGATTTTGATCTTCTTCAGCGTCCACCTTTACGTTAAGAGCAGCTCTTGCTCCCTCTTCATCAATTATGCCCTTCTCTAACAAAGCATATACACTGTCCTTCATTGTACGCATCCCTACTCGAGATCCTACTTGCATTAAAGAATATATTTGAGGCAGTTTTCCTTCTCTAATTAAATTACGAACGGCCGGAGTACCTAATAAAATTTCTAATCCTGCCACACGTCCTTTTCCATCTTTAGTACGAATCAATGTTTGAGCGATAACACCTTCTAATGAGGTTGAAAGCATTGACATAATAAGTGACTTATCACCTGCCGGAAATGCATCAATAATACGATCAATTGTTTTTGCAGCAGAATTTGTATGCAACGTTCCCATTACTAAGTGACCTGTTTCTGCAGCACTTAGCGCCAATTGAATCGTTTCTAAATCACGTAACTCACCAACAAGTATTGTATCAGGATCTTCACGAAGCGCACTTTTTAATGCACGAGCAAAACTATGAGTATTGGAGCCAAGCTCCCGCTGGTTCACTAATGAAGAATCTGATTTATAAACAAATTCAACAGGATCTTCTACCGTAAGAATATGCTTACGGTAGGTTTTGTTCATATAGTCAATCATTGCTGCTAACGTAGTAGATTTACCAGATCCCGTAGGGCCAGTTACTAAAACTAAGCCCTTATGTAATGATGCCAATCTTCGCACTACATCAGGCATCCCCAATTCTTCTAATGTTAGAATTTTAGTTGGAATACTACGAAATGCGGCAGCAGGGCCATGTAGCGTATTAAAGGCATTTACCCGAAAACGAAGGCCATCACCAAATTGAATAGCAAAATCAAGCTCAAGCTCTTTTTCAAACTCAGCCCGCTGGTTTTCAGTCATGATAGAATATATCATGCCTTTTATCACTTCAGGAGTCAATAAGCCGGCTTGGGTCAAGGGGTGTATTTCACCGCTAACCCTTAGCAAGGGCGGAGAATCTGGTGATAGATGCAAATCAGATGCATTGTTACGGCTTGCCTGCAACAGCAGCTCGCTAATATCCATAAAACTTCCTCCTCCCGTAATTTGCCAACAGCAAAGTACCATTTTATCAAAATTTTTAACAAAAGTCATAACCGATTTATCAAGCAAGTGCTTAATACTATTCTTGGTAGGTTGCCCCTCTTCCCTTTTCCGCCTGACTAAGCATGATTCTATCTAACCTTTCTTCAAGTTTTTGCCTTGATAAAGGAATTTTTTTCCCTCTAACTGAGGCATCCACAAGCTGCTTATAAAGATAACCAGCCTCACGTTCATATCCCATACGATCATATATTAGCGCCAAGTTATAGCGGTATTGAGCGTTACCCTTATCAAGCATTGCAGCCTGCGCCATATAATGTGCGGCATCTTCATAGCGTTTTTGCTGCACAAAAATCATCGCGATTTGGGCTGGAAGAGGTGAAAATTCAGGATTACTGCGGTAAAGATTACTTAGTGTAGCTATTGCCGATTCTGGAGCCTCTTGACTACTTAATATAATGAAATTATTAATTGCACCGCGATGGCGAGGATCATGCTTAAGAAGATCTGCGTAGGCATCTCTTGCATTATTTAACTGACCTAGCTGCTGATAAACCGCACCAAGACCAAATAATGCATTACGGCTTGCTGGCTCTTTTTCTAAAGCCTTGTTATAATACATTACAGCCACTTCAAGCTGATTATAACGTGATGCTTCATAAGCTAATTTAAGATAATCAAAAAGATTTTTTTCTACTTCATCGTCTTTAACTGCCTCAATATTAAGTTTTCTATCAGCACGTAATGTATTATCTGTATGGGCAGGAACCCCTGCAAATGGATTGCGCGAACTAGCACTCAAAATCGAACGACTTACACCACCACGCTCAACACTTACACCACTACGCAAATTAAAATCCTCTCCCCCAACGGGCAAGCTATCAGCAGTAATTTTTCCAAGCATTTCTTTGGTTGCTGGCGAAACATTTTTCCGTACATCGGCAATGTCATTTTTTTCTTCATAAAGAAAACGATAAAGCTCAGGACTATTTTTTCCACCATTACCTGATTTAATTATATTTTCCCTACGCAAACGCTCCTTTTTTCTCTCATCATGCTTTAGCTGCAGCTCAGCAGTACGGAGTTTTTGTTGCTGTATTTTCTTTTGAGTTTTTGCAATTGCGTCATCTAATTGTTTCTGCGCTTGAGCAAATTTGGGTGCGGCTTTAGAATTATTAGTCGCAATATCAACACGGCCACCTAATGGAACTTCTTCCATCTGGGAATTAACATTCCTAACTACACCAACAACAGGCTCTACTTTATTATTTGAACTTATTATAGAATGATTATCTTTGCTTTGCGCATCATTAGGGTCCTGTTCTGCAGAAGAATTAAGGTTAGGGCCCGAAGCAATATTGTTTGATATGTTTTGCATTCCCAATTCCGATGACGAGGCATCTGCAACAGTTACTTTTGATGGAGCATCTGGAATAATAATTTTTTCAACTGGAGGCGGAAGTTGTAATGCTTTTTCTTCAGAAGAAAGAACTATCTCTTCATCATTATACTTCTCTGGATCACCATTACCGTAACGTGCTCCAGATTCGACATCGCCATCCACCGTAATAGAAAGGCCACCATCTCCCTCAAAGCCACCACTTTTTTGCTTAAGCTCAATCCTATCAACATCTTGTTCAATCTGCTCGTAATACTCTAATCTACGAATTGCCTGCAGTACTTCTTGCGGTATTTCTGCAACCTCAGCAATATTATCGCCAGAATTAAGAGTAGCGTTAGCAGACGGAGAAAAATCATCAACAAGCTGCCAGCCGGACACCACCGGAGATGAAGGAGCCATCGCTATTTCAGTCGGCTCATTGGAAGAATTATCTGCCGCAAAAACAGGACTAACACATGTTGTTAACAGTAGAGTAATGGCCGTTCTCGATGAAAAGCGTCGAACACTCGGACGAACAAGAAATAACTGCATATTTTTTGGAACTAACACAATACCTTGCAAACGCTCGGCAATTACTTCATTCCACCCCTTAGCTGGCATCACGCTTCTCCTACCTGTTGGCGTATCTGACATTTTTTACCTCAAATAACAATGCCCTACATGAACTTGTTCTTTAAGACCCCATTTTTTCCTGTGCACAAACACAATATGCTGTATATATACCCCAAAACAACACAGCGCCATGCGCACATCTTGTGTTCATTGTGCTCTATTCACCAAAGGATGGCAAGCAAATGGACTACTACCCCCTGATTCGCCCACTTTTGTTCCGACTTGATGCAGAAACGGCACATAACATCGCACTAAAAGCCCTTCATTACGGACTAGCCCCCCGAAAAAAAATATCTGAAAAAAATAACAGCCTTCTCTCCCAAAAAATATGGGACATTCCCTTCAACAACCCCGTTGGAATGGCTGCAGGTTTTGATAAAAATGCACAAGTAATTGCCCCTCTTGCGCGCCAAGGATTTGGTTTTGTAGAAGCTGGAACCGTCACACCGAAGCCCCAAAAAGGAAATCCAAAACCACGCCTATTCAGACTTGAAGAAGATGAAGCTATCATAAACAGGTTCGGCTTCAACAACGCAGGCAGCACCCCATTCTTGGAACGACTAAATAAGTGGAAAAACAAGCGCACGAATCCCCGCTACCGCCAATGCGTTCTAGGCGCAAATATAGGCAAAAACAAATCATCACCCAATACACCAGATGATTACCTTACCCTACTGCGAGAGGTATATGGATTATGCGACTATATAACCGTAAACATTTCATCACCAAACACCCCAGGACTTCGAGAAATGCAGTCTGAGGATGCATTAGATGCACTTTTAAAAGCACTAATGAAGCTACGCGACGAACTGCGCGACTCATGGCAACTACACACACCACTTCTAGTAAAAATAGCACCAGATAACGATGACGAAGCATTAAATAAAATTGCACAACTTGCGTTACTGCATAAAATAGATGGCCTAATAATCAGCAACACAACAATCGGCTTGCGAGCAGATCTAAAAAATCAGACGCTAGCAAATGAACCAGGCGGATTAAGCGGCAAACCCCTGCTTGACCTATCAACCAACGCCCTATCAAAAATGCACAACTTTACCGGAGGAGAAATCCCACTAATTGGCGTGGGAGGCATCAGCAACGGTGACGATGCATATCAAAAAATTAAAGCAGGCGCGTCGCTGATACAAATATATAGCACCATTATTTACCAAGGCTTTTCTGTTATCGACGAAATTAACAATACAATATGCTCTAACTTACAAGCCGATGGATTCTCAAATATAAGCCAAGCCATTGGCGCTGATCACCGCCAATAATACGAATTAAAAAAAAAGAAAAAAAATTACACTCAACAGAAAACAGGAAATGCAACCAAGATCAAAACAAATTATAGCCAAAGAAAAAACACCGAATGAACTCAACACCTTTACCAACAAGGCTCAATTCCAAACATCTTAAGCGCCATCTTCATTACCAATGTCGCCACAATAGAGCTTATGCAGCGTAGCTATAACTTCCTTTACTTCTTCACTTTTTAAAGTGTAATAGACATTTTGATGATTTTTCCTAGTTGATACCAAGTCACGCGCACGAAGCCTAGCCAAATGCTGCGACAAAGCAGACTGACTCAGCCCTGTAAATTCAGTCAACTCTGTTACCGTATGCTCACCATCACCAAGCATACACAATATCGACAAGCGGTAAGGATTACTCATTGCCTTCAACATATCCGCAGCACGCATTAACGCTACAATATCATTTTCATTCATCTTCTACACCACCTGACTTACTTCTGTGACTTAACAGTTTCGTTCAATAAAATATTGGACGACTCTTACCATCTCAAGTGGTTGCAATTTATATACGAACTCGCGCGTGTTGCAATGTTTTTATTTTCTATAAAGCAATTTAATTACCAAAAACAGCGCCTTCATATATAAACTAGACAACAGCTCGCCCCCTCAATAAAGGAGTTATCACCCAAGAAAAACACTATTACCTTTTATTTTCATATAGTTGATAATATAGAAATAGAGCAAACGATCAGAATAGTAGCATAAAATTTCACCCCCACCATGTCACTACTATATCACGCTTAATGCTATAGAAGACCAAAGAAGACAGCCACCTCCCTCGAGATATGCCTAAGTATATATTTTGAATTTTATAACACGTTTTTAGCTTGACCTATAGGCAAGTAGTCGTTATGTTTCCGGACCTTTATGAAATATTGTGTTTTGTAATATGGCTATAACTTGCCAAAAGATAAAACCAGACGATTAGCAAGAAGAGGAATATATCATGGCCCGTCGTTGCGCTATTACCGGTAAAGATGCTCAGTCCGGAAACAATGTATCACACTCACAGCGTAAAACACGCCGCCGCTTTAAGGTGAATGTACAAAACTTAACGCTGCGTAGCGATATACTAGGTAAAAACGTTACCTTAAAAATCGCAGTAAGCACATTACGTAGCATTGACCATAATGGCGGGCTGGACAACTATCTGCTAAAAACATCAGACAGCAAACTATCCGATGAAGCAGTGAAGATTAAGCGCCAAATCAAAAAGTCTATAAAAGAAAGCCAAGAACTTGCTGTAGCATAGTTTTCTTGACTGTAAAGACTGCCATTTATTAAAAAGGCGAGACTGCTAGTCTCGCCTTTTTAATGCCTGCATACAACAAATATAGACAAACAAAAAACGACAATTCCACCAACGGATCCTGCATAAAGGCAATAGGCAATTCAAGCTATCAAATCACACAAGCACATAATGGCCGAAATTCATCCCCACCCAAAAACTCTTGCAGGCACCAAATTACCGAACAAAGCAATAGAAAAAACTGTCTTCAAAAAATTTTACAGCTCATACCCTATTGTCAGCATAGTCTTAGTATCAATATTTTCACGACCATCAGGAACATCAGAAATATGCTCTATATCTAATCCAAGTTTAAGATATAGCTTTTCTGATAATTGCGTTTTCAGTGCTGTATTTGAGTTTGTAATTATAGAATCACTTGCAACAGCAACAGATAAATCCTCTGTTAATTTCAGCCCCTCGCTAATGTCCCAATTTGCCTTAGCGCTCACCTTACCAAGCACGCTATTTTCCATATCCTCGCCATTTTGCTCACTCTGACGCATACCTGCACTTATTTCTCCAGTTAAACCAAGGTCGTCAGTTTTATATAACACACGCCCGTAACCAATATTTTCAGAGACTCTATAGTTATAACCACTAAATCTATCATTTACATATTCCAACTCAGCAAATGCATAGTCAATATCAGATAATTTATAACGAGCCTGATCCAATATTCGATATTCCTCACTTGCGCGCTTTTGGTTTTCTTTTGTTGATGCAGCTTTTACAGTAAGAGTGTTCGCCCATTGATCAAAATCATGTTCCACCACTGTACTTAGGCTATAATCTTCTTTTTCAGTGTTACCCGTTTGAAAAAGAAGCCCTGCTTCAACGTTAACTTTCCAATTGCGAGGAGAGGCTTCCTGCCCTCCTCCTGCTGCTGGAGAAATATCAGCAAGAGCCGGTGCCTCTTCCACTTCTGAACTTATAAGAACCTCAGCAGAATCAACTGCCTCAATACCACTTGTTAGAGCAGCCACTTTTGCAGCCATTGATGGATATTGAACTGTTATGGCCGAGGCTACTGACTTAATCACAAATGCATCACCAGTATTTAAAGCAGCCTGCAATGAAGCGCGCACCTCTGGCGGAAAAGTAGCCACACTTGTTGTATCAGCCAATGACACCAAAGGAGTCGATGCAATGACGATTGCCTGAGTTACTCCAGCTAAAACTATAAATTTCCTCATAACTAACCTCAAAAATGGTAACTGTAAATTTATTACCAACATTTTTAGAGGCAATAATTACACTATATGTAACCATTTGGTATGACTAATAAAGACAAAAAGGTCAAGTAGAAGTAAAAATAAATTAATCATTTTTAACAATCTGCCACTTGCCAAAAACGTCAAAAGACTATATTACACTCAGCACGTTACTGAGATAACAAGGGTGATTGGTTATATATGTAGTATATTAAATTTTTACTCTTTAATCACAGTGAGGTAATAGCTTTCTTTTTGAAAGTGCCCCAGTGGCGGAATTGGTAGACGCGGCAGACTCAAAATCTGCTTTTCGCAAGGAAGTGGGGGTTCAAGTCCCTCCTGGGGCACCATTCTCCAGTTTTGTTTGCATCAGCAAACAGATTGAACGGGTAACGCATTGTATATTCGAGCTTTTTATCTTTCAAAGTCAGGTTCTGGAATATGAAACTGAGCATTTCGCGTTTTTCGTGGATGTCAGAACCTCTAAATGCGCGTGATGCGCCGTTGGCAATGTTTATCAAAGAAATCAAACGGTTGTTGAACTCATCTTCCGTCACATCATAGGCGTGGATCAGTTCTGTGATTTCATACTGGCGGTCTTTGAGGCGCTTTTTATTCTTGATAAATTCCTCTTTTGACACCTCTTCATTGATACGCATATCCATCAAACGCTCTATCTTGTTTTCAATTTCTGTGTGCTCTTTCTTGAGCGACGTAGTGTGCTGCTTGTGATGGCTTTTCTTGCTGTCATGCGTGCTACGAATCCACGCCATGATATCTTGCAAATACCCATCATCCTTAATGGACAATGAATCCAGCACCTGCATCACTTGTTTCTCCACATCGTCCTCTCGTGTCCAAACCTTCTTCTTCGGGTCTTCGGTTTTGTAAGAGACAACATACACCCATTGGGCAGTGTCTCCGTTTGTGTAGGTTTTCTTGTGCGTTTCAGCGGTGCATTGCTTACCTGTGTTGGCGCAGGTGAGCAGTCCGCGAAATAAATAATCATGCTTGCCGTAGCGTGAGTGCGGCGTACCTTTTCCGGTGCGAATTTCCTGACACGCATCAAACAGCTGCTTAGTTAGGACGGTCTCATAACGGTGCGGAAACTCTTCGCCTGTCTTTTTGACTTTCATCACTCCGTAGTAGAATGGTTCCTGTAATATTTTGTACAGGTGCGATTTTGTTAGGTTTCCTTTGTTGCCTCGGCTGTTGTTTAGCCCGATTTCTTTAGCCAGCTTGACCAGCTGCGAGATGGAATAACATCCTGTTGCATATTTCTCGAACAGCACTTTTACCAGCGGTGCGCGAACTTTGTCGATGCGAATATCTGCTTTGCCACGCTCATTGGTGAAATGCTCATAGCCAATCGGTGCCTGGCTAATCCATTCCCCGTTGCGGAGTTTGTGATTGATAGAGCGTTTGACGTTGTCTCGAAGTGAATCCACATAACCCTGTGCCAGTACCACACCAATGCTCCACATAAAGCGGTCTTGCGAAACTGATTCTCTATGGATGACATAGCCTTCTGAATTGAAGTGCAGTTCAATTTTACCTTTCTGCACCAAGCTATCAAGGACTGGAAACTCCTTGAAACTGCGTTGCACGCGGTCAACCTTGTCGGCGACCACCGCAATGCATTCCTTCTGCCGCTTCACAAATGCCAGCATTTCGTGGAACTGTTTGCGTTCACCGTTGGTAGACGACTCCACCACGGTAAATGATTCGATTATTTCTAAATTCTTACGTTCGCAATATTGCTTCAAACGATCCAGCTGCGCGTCGATGGAATAACCTTTTTCCTGCTCCTCAGTGGAGACTCTCGCTAATATAACTGCTTTTGTCGCTCGGTTCATCATATTGAATTACATCACTTTTCTTTGTGTCCGACATTGCCATTAACACCTTGTAAGTCAACGTTATTCGATGGCATTCCATCGGTTATCTGGTAGGCAGATTCAAAGAAATTTAGTAGGTTGCGCGTAGCTTCAATCGCTTGGCTCTCATTCAGCTGCCCAGCCGCATCGTTTAAGATGCGCTGCTTTAAAGAGTCAAAAATCTCGGATTGGCTGCGTGTGTCGCTTTGAACGGATAATATGATGCGATCCGTGCGAGGGTCGTTTACGGTCACCTCTGGCGATAATATGTCTAAGGATGTCGATTTTTGTTCATCCTGTCCATGGTTTTTTTGTTCGAACATTCTAACGCCCTCCCTGTGCGGTGTTGAGGCGCGTTACGATTTTAAGCAGCGCATACGTCCACATCTGCCATGCTTTGGTGCGACCACAGCCGAGCCGCCAGCAAATGCGCTTCCAGACCACGCGTTCGGCACGCAGCCAAACCAAGCGGCGCTCGTCTTCATCATCCAGCCACCAGATCCAATCGAGCACTTCTTCCATCCGAGAAATGGCATCTGCTGATGGCGGCCCCATACGCATGGGCAGCTTTTCCTCCTGCAGCACTTCGGCAGCGGTGCGGATGACTGCCGGCATTGCATTAAAATATCCCTGCACGCCAACACGCGGCAGGCGACGTAATGTTTGCGCGGCTTCCTCGAAGCGGTCGGCCACATCGGTCACGGTGTATTTCTTGCTCATGATTGCTTCTCCTTTGATGTCAGTTGCACACCGACCACGGAGCGCGAGCATGTGGTTTGCTCGTCCCAGCAATGATTCAGGTCAGTGAGGTAATGTTTTTCGATCCAGTCGCGCACGAATGGGCGTGGGCATTGCAGCTGGAGCATCGCGCCATCTGGCGTGTCCTCTGCAGCGGTGATGACGGTATTGGAAAACCAACTGCGGATAGTGGGTTGCCCGTGATGATGCGCCATGCGTCGCAGCACATCGTCCCATGCGTCCTGAAATTCTGGCAGCTCACAGCTTGGTGGTTTGGGTGGATGCTTTCCACCTGAGAAGCCGCCTTCTAAAATCTTTGCTACCCGATCCGATGATTGGATTGCCCAGGTCAGATCAATCGTCCAGTCTTTGCCTTCTATTTTGCCAAGGCAAAATTCTGATCTGCCGATGATCTCGCAGAAATAGCGCCATGCGCGGATGTCTTCTGCAAACTCATCGATGAAGCGGAGCGTCAGCAGCTCTTTGCGTTTAGCTGTAAGTATGGCCTTCTGGCCTTGTGTGATTTTGCTCTGAACCTCTTCGTTCCAGATGTCTAACATCTGCTCTAAAATCTGATTCTGAGGTTTTCCACCGATCTGCTGTTTTTCTCTCTCGGACTCTCTCTTTTCTTCTCTCGTTCTGTTTTCTTTATTTGTTTCTTTGTTTTTATCTGAATCTGTATTCTCTTCTGAGTCTGCATCTGTAGTCTTATCTGTATCTGGTGCTTTTTTGCTGTTTTTGCGCTGCGTCGCGTTGCGCGGTGTTGCATCGCGTTGCACGGCGTTGCAATCCGTTGCATCACTGCTTTTACGTGCGCGGCTTTTCTTGGAACGCTCGGTGGACGTGGTGTGTTGGCGCTTATCCCACGCTGTTAAATGCCCATCTTCATCGAGCATTTGCTTGTCGCGCATCGCCGATAGAATGGCTTCGATGACCTCCAGATCAAAATCCAGCGCCACCGCAATTTCTTCCGGATCAATCACCGCAATGCCGCGAGGGTCATGGGTGGAGGCGGCATCAAGCAAACACGCCCATACCGCCACTACCAAGCCCATCGACTGATCAGCGCGTTTAGCAACTACCCGTAATTTGGTATCAAACGGCATGCCGTGATACATCCGGTACCATTCCATCGACATCAGCTACCTCACTCATCCAATAGGCTTTGCTGATTCTTATCGGCACGGCTGCTGGCACGATCCTGATCCTGATGCTTCAGTGAAAGCGCTAGCTCGATGCAGCCCTTCGTGAGCTTTGCTCGGTCAAGTTCTGCACTGGCTTGCTTCTTCAGTTGCAGCAGCGTTTCCAGCTCCATCTTCCGCATCGTTTCAATGGTGATGTGGCAGATTTCGTCAAAGGTTGAGATTGGTTTGTTGTGTGAATCGTTCATGTTTGCCTCCTGTGTTCGAACTGTTCGGACACAAAGCTGCATGACGCTGGGTGGGGATGTCGTGGGGCTCCGGTGGTGGATAGAGGGGGATGAGCGCGAAAGCCCTACGCTATAACGGTTAGAACATTGTCAAGTATCTTGGGTGGGGATGCAGGTGGGGATGGACGTGGCAACCACGTCTAAAATTGGAACAGAAATTTACTGATTTTGAGTTTGGTGGAACACTCGTGGCAATTTCGTGGCGTTTCGTGGCAGAGGTGGCAACCACCTACGCCACGTTAACTTCAACACCCTCAAAAATCCTATAGTGGCCGCGCTTGTTGGACTGCACAAGATCTCGCCACGTGGCTTGAGTTTTGAACACGTCGCGCATCCTAACCGCCTGCGATCCAGCCTGGTGCAATAGCGTTTTGCCATGCACCCACGGCGTATCCGTTGCATGCGCCACCGCCAGCTGGTCAATGATGTTGGATTGTATCGGCCCCAAATGTAGCAGCTGTCCCTTGAAGTAATATTCCTGTTTGCGGCGATTGATAAATAAGCCATTCGCACCAATCGTAGCACCGACAGATGCGTGAATATCTAGCCGCCCCAGCATTCGCGCTCGGCATGGAATAGTGGGGTGTTTAGAAACATGTAGGCGGTGATGCTTTTCAAAGCGGATGCATTCATCCTTGCACACCACAATATCGTCCACGCTAATCATCGCATCTCTACTCTGAGGTGTGACGGCAATTTCAAAACCGATTTGTTCCAGATCAAAGAAGTTGGTGAGTTTGTATTTTCCGCAGCGGAAGACTTTGCGGCAATCGCGTGCGTTAAGCCCGACATAGCCTTCAAAGCTCACATATTCGCAAGTGATAGAGCAGCGTTCTTTACTTGGCAAATAGCGCATAATTTCGCGCAGATCTAACCAGCAGCAGGTGGCTAACTCCCCGTGCTCCACATAGTATTTTATATCACCCTTTTTCACTCCCCACCGGCTTGCCAGATTGCAGAGTGAGAAATACTGTCTGTCCGGCAAGGGCACAGCTACCTCCCACATTTTTTCTTGTATTATCAGCGAAATGCAATTATTGTGACAATAATCAAGATGGATAATTTTCACAAGAGAAAAATAAACTATGAGTGGTAAAAAATCACACGGAGGCAACCGCAAGGGTGCTGGTCGTCCTGCAGGCACTGGAAAATACAACGCACCGACAAAAACCATGCGTGTGCCGATAGAGATGCAAGAGGAAATCGCCTCCTACATTGAATCAAGAGGACACAGCATCCCTTTTTTTGCCAGCACCGTGCAGGCAGGATATCCATCCCCAGCAGGCGATGATGCCGAGCCAGACCGCATCAACCTTTACTCACTGTTGGTTGAACATCCCGATGAAACCTATGTGCTAAAAGCCAGCGGGGAATCGATGATCAATGCAGGCATAAATCCCGACGATATGCTGGTGGTGGATCGTAAGAAGCCTGCCACTGATGGATCGATTGTGATTGCCTCCATCAATGGTGAATTTACCGTGAAGCGGCTAGAGCATAAAAATGGTCGTCCTTACCTCATGCCAGAGAACCCAAACTTCAAACCCATCGCCATCGGCGAGAATGACGAAGTACACATCTTCGGTGTCGTCACCCACAGCATTCATACGATGAAATAACTTCTCAAAATTATTGCCTTTTCTCATATTTCCGCTATTTTCTCGGTGAAGTAATTTCATTGAGGAATAATCGAGGAAATAATGAGTTCTGACATCATGACGATCAAAGAGCTTTCAGAATATCTGAAGCTCAACGAGAAAACGGCATATCGCCTAGCATCCGAAGGTAAAATACCAGGATTCAAAGTGGGTGGATCATGGCGTTTTCGCTGCGATGAAATTGAAAAATTAACAAAAGGGCAAATTGCAGAAGCCCAAAATGAGGGCGGCAAAGATGAGTAATAATCACGATAATCTGATTGGTTTTATTTGGAACGTAGCAAACAAGCTGCGCGGCCCATATCGCCCACCGCAATACCGCCGCGTGATGCTACCGATGACCGTGCTGCGCCGAATGGATTGTGTGCTGGAGCCAACCAAGGAAAAGGTGCTGCAACAATATGAGAAGCTGCAGGCACAAGGTCACACTGAAGATGCCATCCATAAAATTCTTGGTAAAACGGCATCTGAAGATAGAGAGCAGCCGCTTTACAACACCAGCAAATATGACTTCAATAAGCTCCTCGGCGACTCAGACAACATAGCCAGAAACCTCATTGCTTACATTAAAGGCTTCTCCCCAAAAGCACGTGAGATTTTTGAGCGGTTCAATTTTGAACAGGAAATCGAAAAGCTGGATAACGCCAACCGCCTGTTTGTGATTGTAAAAGAGTTCGCCAATATCGACCTGCACCCAGACAAAGTGGATAACCTGCAGATGGGTTATGTGTTTGAAGAGCTGGTGCGGAAGTTCAACGAGCAAGCCAATGAAGAAGCTGGAGATCACTTTACCCCGCGTGAGGTGATCGATCTTATGGCGCATCTGGTCTACACTCACGATGAGGATGTTTATCAGCCTGGCATTTACCGTTCGATTTATGACCCTACCTGCGGAACGGGAGGCATGCTTTCTGTATCAGAAAAATACATCCGCAAGAACAATCCCCAGGTTAATCTAGGGCTTTTCGGACAGGAATATAACGCCGAGTCATACGCCATCTGCTGCGCGGATTTGCTGATTAAGGATGAGCCGGTAGACAACATCATCGCTGGTGACACGCTGGGTGACGGCAAAACGGCTGACGGCCACCCTGATAAGAAATTTCACTACATGCTGGCAAACCCACCTTTTGGCGTGGAATGGAAAACCCAGCAAGGCGTGGTGGAAAAAGAACATAAAGAGCATGGCTTCTCTGGTCGCTTTGGTCCAGGTACACCGCGTATTGATGATGGCGCGTTACTTTTCCTGACGCATATGATCTCTAAAATGCACCTTTCACCCGAAGAAGGCGGCGATGGCTCTAAAATTGCCATCGTGTTCAACGGTTCATCACTTTTTAGCGGTGATGCAGGTTCTGGTGCAAGTAATATCCGCCGCTGGATCATTGAAAATGACTGGCTAGATGCGGTGGTCGCACTGCCAGACCAGATGTTCTACAACACGGGCATCTATACCTATATCTGGCTGGTATCGAATAAAAAGCGACCAGAGCGCAAAGGGAAAATCCAGATGATTGATGCCACCAAGCATTTTCAGAAAATGTCTAAAAGCCTTGGTAAAAAGCGTAATGAGCTGAGTCAGGATCATATTGATGAGATCACGCGCCTCTATGCTGACTTCCAGCACGATGGCAAATCGGGTGACACTATCTGCTCCAAAATCTTCGGTAACCGCGAGTTTGGCTTTCTAAAGGTAACGGTAGAGCGTCCGCTTAAACTCAATTTCCAAGTGAGCAAAGAGCGTATTGAAAAGCTGAAACTGGAAAATGCATTCATCAAATTGGCGGAAAGTAAGAAGCGCAAAAACGAAGCCACCATCAAAGCCGAGCAACAAGCGGGTGAGAAGTTGCAAGCGGATATTATTGCTATGCTTGAAGCGATGGATGGTGCAACGCTTTACAAAAACCGTGATGCCTTTGTGAAACAGCTAAACGCCGCCATAAAAAAAGCCAATGTGAAGATTGAGGCGACCATCAAAAAAGCGATTCTGAATGCGCTTTCAGAGCGCGATGAAACCGCCGATACTTGCACCAATGCCAAAGGCGTGGCCGAGCCAGATAGTGAGCTGCGCGATATCGAGTTAGTGCCATTGCCAGATGATATCAGCTTCCCGCTGCCAATTGGATACGATGCGAAAGCGGATAATGATAAATTGTTGGGTTTAGTGCGCGACCATTGCGAAGAATATCTTACGCGTGAGGTAAAGCCGCACGTGCCAGAAGCATGGATAGACCATAGCAAAATCAAGGTGGGCTATGAAATTCCGCTGAGTCGTCATTTTTATGTCTATGCGCCACCGCGCCCACTGGAAGATATTGAAAGCGATATTCGTAACTTAGAAGGCGAAATCATTCATATGTTAAAGGGAGTCGCAGCATGAAGTATCCTACATATGAGCATTACAAAGATAGCGGCGTATCTTGGCTTGGCAAGGTTCCAGAAAACTGGGCTGTGAAACCATTGAAACATCTGGTCGCATATAATTCAGAAACTCTCTCAGATAGTACGGAACCTGATTTGGCAATAAAATATGTTGATATATCTAGTGTCAGCCTTGTCGAAGGAATAACTAAAATAGAAGAATTTGAGTTTGAGAAAGCTCCGTCTCGTGCGCGACGTATCGTAAGAGATGGAGATACGATTGTTTCGACTGTTAGAACGTATTTGAAAGCTATAGCAGCAATACGTGACCCTGATGAAAACCTGATTGTATCAACTGGGTTTGCAGTGATACGTCCCAAGAGCAATATTAACCCAGACTATCTTGGTTATTTTTTGCAAAGCGAAGGTTTTGTCGGCGAGGTGGTTTCTAGGTCTGTGGGAGTTAGTTACCCTGCTATAAATGCAACTGACCTTGTTAGAATAGAGGCTTTATTGCCAGCTCCTGAAGAGCAAAAAAGTATAGTTGAGTTCTTAGATGCAAAGACTGCAGAAATAGATGTCTTGATTTCCGGTATGCCGAGCATTTCTGATGTTTCTAGTGGTTCAATTCCAAAAATGGCCAAACTAATCCATGAGTATAGAAGGGCTATCATCACCAGCGCCGTGACCGGCAAAATTGATGTGCGTGGGTATCAGCAAAAGCAGGAGGCGGCATGAACCCATACGGCTCCTATCGCAAACTTCTTGATAACAGTAAGCAGGCCATGCTTGCTGCGATTGAGATTTATAACAAGCCGCAGTTTGATTATCGGGAAGAAGTGTTTTCTATCCTGCTGATTAATGCGTGGGAGCTTTTGTTGCTTGGTGTGTTGTCAAAGAACCGTCAGCGTATCTTCCAACCAAAACAGCGGGATAAAAACTATCAAACCTGGATGTTTTCGGATTCGATAAAAAATACAAAAACCTATTTTCCCAGCAGCATGGATTATAAGGCGGTCGCTGAAAACCTACATCTGCTCAAAGATTATCGCAATAAAGCTGTGCATTACTATAACGGTGAAGAAACTGCCCATTGCATTTATGTGCTGGCGCAGGCTGCTATCAAGAATTACCGAGATTTAGTCAAAGCCATTTTTGATCAGGATATTGTGAACCAAATTAATTTGGTGCTGCTGCCACTGAGCTTTAATGAGCAGCCTGATTTTATTGAATTCTTCAAAGGTGTAAAAAAGGAAAATCGCAGCCCTTTTGCTCAGGAGCTGTTCAGGGTTATGGAGGAGTTTCAGGGAACGTCGTCCGATACCAGTCGTTTAGTAACCCAATGCGTGATTAAATTGGAAAGCACGAAAAAAATTGAACTTGCAGATATCATTGCTGGGGTTGGTGGTACTCAGGCTCCAAATACCTTGCTAATCCATAAAAACATGAACCCCGATGACTCTCACCCATTCTTCAGAAAAGACGTTATCGGAATGAAAAGCAATGGAAAGATGGTTCAGCCAAGACACAGAAGTTTGAATAAGAGCATCGGTAGTTACGAGTTTGATGCCGTTGCGTGGAAACACAAAATCAAAACAAACTCAGCATATTGCTGGAATTCAACGAAAGGCGGCTCTCCTCGATATTCGCAAAAAGTTATTGAACTTTTAAATTCACTGACTGCAGACGATTTGGAGCAAGCAAAGGAAGAATATAAATTAAGAAACAAAACAAAGGCGGCAGCATGAGCAAGCACACGGAAATCCGATTTGAAGAAGCCATTGAGCAGCACCTTGTAGATCATGGCGGTTACAGCAAAGGTGACCCGAAGACATATGACCCTGAGCGTGCGCTTTTTCCTGCGGATGTGGTTGCGTTTATTGAAGCCACTCAGAACAAAAACTGGAAAGCCCTGACCGAGTTTCACGGTGCGCGTGCGACCGATACGCTGATGGATAGTTTAAGCAAAGAGCTTGCATCCAAAGGCTCACTCAATGTGCTACGCCATGGGTTTAAATGCTTCGGCAAGACCTTCAAGCTCGCGCATTTTTCTCCCAATAGCGGCCTAAACCAAGATGCATGGGACGATTACGCCAAAAACAACCTGACCGTAACGCGTCAGGTGAGGTTTGACCCAAAAGACCAGACACAATCGATTGATGTTGTGCTTTCAGTCAATGGCCTGCCAGTGGTGACGCTGGAGCTTAAAAACCCGATGACCAACCAGAATGTGGAACATGCGAAATATCAATATCGCACCGACCGTGACCCACGCTGCCCGCTCTTCCGCTTTAAGGAGCGTGCGCTTGTGCATTTCGCCGTTGATCCTGACCTTGCATTTATGACCACCAAGCTGGCGGGTAAGAGCACTTTCTTCCTGCCGTTTAACCGTGGCAACGGCCATGGCGCAGGCAACTCACCCGTAGCAGATAATTATCGCACCGCTTACCTTTGGGAAGAAGTGCTGGTGAAAGATAGTCTGATGGATATCCTCGCTCGCTTCCTGCATTTGCAGGTGGAAGAAAAAGAGGTGGTGACGGATCGCGGCATCAAAAAGACCAAAAAGGAAACGATGATCTTCCCGCGCTACCACCAGCTGGATGCGGTGCGTAGCCTGATTTCTGACGCTAAAGAAAAAGGATCAGGTCATAATTATCTGATTCAACATTCGGCGGGTTCGGGTAAATCCAACTCTATCGCATGGCTCGCGCATCGTTTGGCTAGCCTGCATGATACGACAGATAAAAAGGTATTTGATACGGTGGTGGTGATTACAGATCGCCGCGTGCTGGATCAGCAATTACAAAATACCATCTACCAGTTTGAGCATAAGCAAGGCGTTGTGGAGAAAATCGAAGAGAACACCCAGCAGCTTGCCAAGGCATTGTCGGGTGGCGTGCCGATTATTATTTCTACCATTCAGAAGTTTCCATTCATCGCGCAGGCGTTGGATACGTTGGAGAAAAAAGGCGAAGGCGTGGATATTGATACCAGCAATCGACGCTTTGCCGTGATTGTGGATGAAGCGCATAGCTCGCAAAGTGGTGAGACTGCCATGGAACTGCGTAAAGTGCTCAATAAGGAAGGCATCGCCGCCACCATCGCCGAGCAGATGATGGACGATCTGGATGAAGATAATTTATCCGATGAAGCGAAGCAGGAATTGATGAAAGACATGCTGAAACGTCCGCATCAGCCAAATATCAGCTTCTTCGCCTTCACCGCTACTCCTAAGTTTAAGACACTTGCGGTGTTTAATGAGCCTGGCAAGAATGGGAAATCACCGTTCCATCATTACAGTATGCGTCAAGCCATCGAAGAAGGTTTTATCATGGATGTTCTGGCAAATTACACCTCCTATAAAACGTACTATGGCTTAATAAAATCTGTTGAAGATGATCCAGAAGTACCGAAGAAAAAAGCCGCAAAGCAGCTTGCTCGCTTCATGAGCTTGCACCCGCATAATATTGCACAAAAAGTGGAGATTATTACCGAGCATTTCCGCACGCATACACGCCACAAAGTTGGCGGTCGCGCAAAAGCGATGGTGGTGACTGGATCGCGTTTGCATGCTGTACGCTACAAACTGGCATTTGATAAATACATTTCAGACAAAGGATACAAAGATGTCAAAACACTGGTGGCATTCTCAGGCTCAGTTACTGATCCTGAATTTCCAGACAAGCAATATACTGAAGTGGGGATGAATGAAGGCATTAAAGAGTCAGAATTGCCTGATAAATTTGCTAGCGAGAAGTACCAATTACTGCTGGTGGCTGAAAAATACCAAACGGGGTTCGATCAGCCATTACTTCATTCGATGTATGTTGATAAGCGCTTGTCTGGTATTCAAGCGGTGCAGACGCTTTCTCGCCTAAACCGAACAGCATCGGGTAAAGAAGATACGTTTGTGCTGGATTTCGTGAATGAGCGCGATGAGATCTATACCTCTTTCAAAGATTATTACGAAGTGACCGATATGGGCGAAATGGCCGACCCACATCAGCTTTATGATTTGCAGCACCGCATTGAAGAATGGCAGGCATTTACCAAGCAAGAGGTGGATGCTCTATGTGAAATTTGGTTTAAGAACCGCAAAGAGCCTACACCAGCAGATCACAAACATATGAATGCCACGCTTGATGCTGCAGTTGAGCGTTATAATGGCATGGAGGATGAGGATAAGGAACTGTTCAGAGGACAGATCATCAGTTTCCGTAGTCTTTATGCCTTCCTATCGCAGGTCATACCCTATCAGGATTCAGAACTTGAGAAGCTTTATACATACCTGCGGTTTTTGCTTTCTAAATTGCCACGCCGCGCTGATGGCCCAGGCTACCAATTGGAAGATGAAGTAGATCTGCAGTATTATCGCTTGCAAAAAATCAGTGAGGGATCGATTGATTTAAGCAAAGGTGAGCCTGAGCCACTCAAAGGCCCCACTGAGGTTGGCACAAAAAGTTCTACCGATGAGAAAGTGCAGCTGTCGCTACTGGTCGATAAACTCAATGACCGATTTGGTACAGAGTTCAATAAGGCGGATGAGTTGTTCTTTGATCAGGTAACTGAGGCCGCAATGTCTAATGACAAACTGCGCGAGGCAGCAAAAGCTAACTCGCTGGAAAACTTCAATCCCGTCTTTGAAAAAATGCTCGAAGGGCTATTCATCGAGCGGATGGAGGGCAATGAGGAAATATTCACCAAGCTGATGAACGATGACCAGTTTAGAGACATCGCAGCTGGGTATCTGGTGAAAGAGGTTTATTCTAGAATTCGAGATAAAGACAAAAGCACAGAAACCATCTGATTAGAATTTTAATAGAGAAAACCTAGCAACATGAACCAAGCGCCTATAAAAGATAAGATATCAAACTCCTCGGCCTCGCATTCGCACTGGGTGTTGCTTATATTGTGCCTCATTGCGGTTGCAGTGCATCTCGCCCTGCGCTGGGCGGGACTTCCAGCTGTTATTGGAGTTGAAGCTGCTGATATTCCACTATTGGTGGTGATTGCCATTGGAGGCGCTCCTTTGGTTTTTCAAATCTTGCTTAAGATTATGCGGCGTGACTTTGGCGCAGATTTACTGGCAGTTCTTGCCCTAGTTACGGCGGCATGGCTTGGTGAATATCTCGCTGCTGTATTGATTATTATCATGTTATCAGGTGGGCAGGCATTAGAGGCTTATGCCATGAGAAAAGCGTCATCAGTCTTACTTGCTTTGGCCGAACGCATGCCCTCTACCGCGCACCGCAGAAATGGCGAGCAGATTGAAGAAATAGCACTGGCTGACATTGCCATCGGTGATGAGATCGTCGTTTTTCCGCATGAAACAGCGCCAGTCGATGGCGTGGTTATCGATGGTAATGGTTCCATGGATGAATCCTACCTTACCGGTGAACCCTATCAAGTGTCTAAAGCTCCTGGTGCTTCGGTATTATCTGGCGCGATTAATGGTGAGGCTGTGCTAGTCATCCGCGCTGAAAAATTAGCGCATGACTCTCGCTATGCCCAAATCATGGGAGTGATGCAGGAAGCAGAACAGAAACGCCCTACCATGCGGCGCATTGGTGACCAGATTGGCGCGGTGTTCGCGCCGCTTGCTTTGTTATTTGCGTTCACTGCATGGTATTTTACCGGTGATTCCACCCGCTTTTTGGCTGTGTTGGTGGTTGCCACACCATGCCCGCTACTCATCGCCATTCCCATCACTTTGATTAGCGCCATTTCCATGGCGGCGCGGCAGGCAATCATTATCAAAGACCCGACCGTGCTGGAACGTCTGCCGACCTGCCGTACGGCTATTTTTGATAAAACTGGCACGCTGACTTACGGCAAGCCAGAGTTGACGGAAATTATCCCTGCAGAGGGAATTGAGCGGAATACCATTTTACAGCAGGCTGCAAGTCTGGAGCGTTACTCCAAACACCCGCTCGCCAATGCGATTATTCAGGCAGCAGAAAAAGACAGTCTGGCATTGATGGAAGCTGCTAGCGTTGCCGAAAAACCAGGGCAAGGGCTTGTAGGCAATGTAGACGGCCATGAAATTCGTGTCACCCATCGTAAAAAACTCCTGAAAGATTCACCAGATATTGCCACCACACTTCCGCCAACAGCGGCAGGGCTGGAATGTATTATTATGATGGATGGCCACTATGCCGCCACCTTCCGCTTCCGTGACACACCGCGTGCGGATGGAAAATCCTTCATTAGTCATCTTGGGCCATCGCACCAATTCAATAAAATCATGCTGGTATCGGGTGATCGTGAATCAGAAGTGACTTATCTCGCCGATTTGCTGGGTATCGAAGAAACGCTGGCATCGCAGAACCCTGAGCAAAAAGTTGCCATTGTGCGGGCGGAAACGGCTAAAGCACCGACATTATTCATGGGAGATGGCATCAATGATGCTCCGGCGCTAGCATCCGCCACTGTTGGCATTGCGTTTGGTCAGCATAGTTCCGTGACTGCTGAAGCCGCTGGTGCTGTTATCATGGAAAACACATTAGAAAAAGTAGATGAGCTACTTCATATTTCCTCAGCCATGCGCCGCATTGTGCTGCAAAGCGCCATTGGTGGCATGACATTAAGTGTAATTGCCATGGGCTTTGCCGCAGGTGGTTATATCACTCCTGTTGCAGGTGCTTTATTGCAAGAAGCAATTGATATACTTGCCATCGCCAATGCATTGCGCTTGAGCTTAGGCTCTAAAATAGAAACAGATTTGAACACATAACGTAGGCCATTTATGAACATCATACACCATATTCGCATTTACCACGCTACGCTCGCCATTCTATCCATACTTGCCTATATAACGGGTGAGTTTGGAATCATCCACGCATGGCTCGGCTATGGCGTTGCGGTGGTTATTGCGTTTCGCTTGCTATGGGCCTTAAGCGGTAACCGTCAGGTTGGGCTGATGCGTTTTTATCCTTCCTTTGAAGGGCTGAATCTAGGAAATATGTTTACCCACCCCGCTATTACAAAAACCCTGATGTTGGGTATTGCAATCAGCGTGCTTGCCGTCACCTTCACCGGTATCGCCCTTGATAAGGGTGAATCAATTGGCCTTGCACAGCTTGAGCTAGTAGCAAGTGCCAACGCTGATGATGACGATTATGACAACAAAAAAGGAGGATTTCTGGAAGAAGCGTTGGAGGAAATGCATGAGTTTTTTGCAAATATCATGCTGCTCTTTGTCGGTATGCACATAAGCTACCTTCTACTGTTCAAGCGCCCGCTGGCTAAATTTATGCTGTTTATTCCAAAGTCAGATAAGGAAAATAAATAGACTAAAAGGCACTCAACGATTCCAGGGCATTTTCGCCATTAGCTTTGCAAGGCCACACCAACCGGTCAAACCAGCATTCACCAAACCGGCACCAAAAAATGCGGCGGCCAGTGAAAAAATGGGGTTAACGAAATACGCAAGTAAGCTAAATAACAACACACTCGAGCCAATGGTAAGCTGCACCTGCCTATCAAGCGGAAGCGTTTTGCCACCATGCGTTCCAGTGGGAAAGCCTGCTTGCTGCCACGCTTCAATGCCGCCTTCAAGGTTATAAACTTCAAGATCACTGTTCTCACCAACAAGCTTCTGGCAGGCACTATTGCCACGCATGCCTTTTTGACAGTGCAGCACAATCTTTTTACCTAAATCGGGAATATCACCACAACAAATGGAGCCTGAAGGTTTTAATATAGAATCAGGAATATTAGCTGTTTTGTGTTCAGCCGGTTCACGAACATCAATTAGAACGGCTTCTTGATTATCCAGCCATTTTTTAAGAGTGGGTGCGTCTATATTTTTAATTGTCATGATAATACCTTATTTTTTGCTAAACTATTCACGGCAGTAGATGAGGTAAAGTGTAGATAAAATAGCACTCACCTCGGGGCTACCAATACGGTAATATACTTGTTGACCTCGTTTGTCTGAAACCACAAGGCCACTTTCACGCATCTTGGAAAGGTGCTGCGATAGCGCGGAGTGCGATAAATCAACCAAATCAGCAAGTTCACTAACTGTTTGTTCTGATTTTACAAGGTGACATAAAATCATTAAGCGCTTAGCATTTGCTAGTAGTTTCAGCATCGCCTCTGCTTTTGCAGCATTACGTCCCATGATGGCTATGTTATCGTTACAATCAGGTGTTTTCATATTGACAATATATTAGAAGTTGCTAAAGTATTCAAGGATTATTATAAACGCTTTTAACCGAGGTAACCATGACAAAATCATACCCAGAGATCACGAAACGTATCAGCAGTGGTATGAAAACGCTTCGTTCGGATATTACAGACACAATGCAGGGGTTTTCTGCCATGGCTGCAGCTGCTACCAAAGATGGTGCACTAGATAAAAAGACGAAAGAACTGATTGCATTAGCGATTGGGGTGTCTACGCGCTGCGATGGCTGCATTGGTTTTCACACTAAAGCGCTGATTGATTTAGGTGTGACGAAAGAAGAGTTTGAAGAAACACTTGGTATGGCTGTTTATATGGGTGGTGGCCCTTCAGTTATGTATGCAGCTGATGCAATGCTTGCATTCCAACAATTTAGTGAAGCTAAGGGTGCATAGTCATTTATAAAGCATATTTATAACTAAATTGATTTGCAGCAAGCTTTCTCTTTCATGTTACGTTGTAGGATGTGAAGAAAAATAGGAACAACATGAATCAGACAGCAAAAAATCCATATGATATTTTAGGTGTCAAGAAAACGGCGGATGATAAGGAGATCAAATCAACTTACCGCAATCTTGCCAAGCAACATCACCCTGATTTGAACCCAGATAACAAACAAGCTGATGAGAAGTTCAAGGAAATCAGTGCTGCTTATAGTTTGTTGAGTGATAAAGAAAAACGGTCAGCATATGATCGCGGTAAGATTGATATGGATGGTAATCCGCAATATCAGCAACAACAATCCTACAAGAATTATGCTGAGGGACCACAAGGTCATCGCTATCATTCAGACGTTGGAGGAGAGTTCAATCAAGAAGATATGGAGAGTATCTTTGGCTCTTTCTTTAATGCGAGGGCAGGCAAAGGACAGGCTGGATTCACATCCCCCTCTCTGGATGCACATTACATCATAGAGGTTGATTTCCTAGAAGCTGCCAAAGGCGCTAAAAAGCGCCTGACCATGCCAGATGGCAAGGTTTTAGACCTCTCCATTCCTGAGGGTACTCAAGAGGGGCAAAAATTACGTCTTAAGGGAAAAGGCGCAGCAGGAAATGCATCCACGCCAGCAGGCGATGCCTATATTGAAATACACATTAAACCGCATCCTTTCTATACCAGCAAAGGCAAGGATACTTATGTAGATATTCCTATAGGTCTTCATGAATCGGTGCTGGGAAGCAAGGTTCAGATACCTACGATCCACGGAAATGTAGAGATGAGTATTCCCAAAGGTGCCAGCACTGGTAGCAAGCTTAGACTTAAAGGCAAAGGAATAAAAGGTGGGGATCAATACGTGCTATTGAAAATTGTCATGCCAGAAGTAGTGGATAGTGAGCTTGAGGCGCTTATGCAAGCATGGGTTAAAACACATGCGTATAATCCTCGTAAAAGTAAGGAGTTCACCTCATGAAAACGATGAATGAAATATTAGCGCTAGAAGAAATTACGGTGGATGAAACCGTGATTGAAGAATGGATTGAGCTACAATGGTTAAAGCCTATTAAAAAAGAGGCGGTGATTTATTTTGAAGATATTGATGTGGCGCGTATTCATCTCATCTATGAGCTTCAGTATCGTATGACCATAGAGCGTGATGCGATGCCTCTCGTATTGTCTCTACTGGATCAACTCTATGCTGCACGCGCTAAGTTGAGCATGGTTGTAGAGGCCGTTAAGCGTCAGCCACAGGATATTCAAACAGATATCTTTTCGTTATTAAATAATGGAGATGGAGAATAAGGTCATATTTTTACTTTTTGTATGAATGATTTCTAGGCTTGATAAAGTAGAGCTTCCCTTTTTCTCCGTCTGATAAGACCGCGCAGCTTTCTGCCTCCAGCCCATACCCATCGCAGCAATTGCTCAGGCACTTCCTCGTGTTCTTCTCGGTTTACTTTACGGCGGAGCGTAGAGCGTTGCAGAGCGCCGCTGCCGAGGTTGAACGTGAATGACACCAGCGCATCAAATTGCCCGTTAGTGAGTGACACGTTGATTAGCCTACATACGGCTTGTTCAGCCAGCAGCACATCCTTAATGAGCAATGCTTCGCCAGCGGCTTCAGAAATGCCATTTTCGAACATTTTATGCTCGCCTTTGCGGATCAGGTGACCATAGCCAATGGTGGGTAAGCCTGCAGCATCGAGATAGATTTCTGGCTCAAATCCTTCAAAGTGCTTGATCAGGTTTAAGCCTTCTTGTGTGATGTGACGCATAAGATTCTGCTTTCAGTTGTTATTTTTTGATAAATTGTTAGAATCGCCCATCTCCGAACCCCAAAAAGTACGAATATGAAGCTGGATTTAAGTAAGAAAATTGTTGAGTTCCTCTCGCAAAACCCTGGGCAAAAATATACCGCTAGGGAAATTGCAGAGTGGGTGTTCAAGACGTATCCCGACGAATGCGAGGCGAAACGTGAGCGGAGCAAAGCAACCGTTAATACGCTGGAGGATGATCAGGCTCTACTTCAGCAAATCGTTGCAGAAATTGGATCGCAACGCCCACGACTTCAAAAGCGCGACCTAAGACTGAAAACGACGGAAGGCCGCCCGCGCAAATATTATTACACCACCCAAACTGACCAAGCTGAGATTGAAGAGGCAGAGTCAGACAGCCCTTCCACGTCAACACCTGCAAGAGACGCTGTTCGTTTATCTGAACATGACCTTTACCCAATGCTGTCGAGCTTCTTATGGGCTGAATACGCAATTTATAGTAAGCGCATAGATGAAAAACGTTCATCAAACAGCCGTGGCACCAACGGTAATAAGTGGCTTTATCCTGATCTGGTGGCCATGGAAGATTTGACTGCTGATTGGGATCAGAAGGTCAAAGATTGTGTGCAACAATACTCAGATAAGAAAACTAAGCTCTGGTCGTTCGAGGTTAAGCTGCTCATCAACCGTTCAAATGTTCGTCAGACGTTTTTCCAAGCGGTATCTAATTCATCATGGGCTAATTATGGCTACTTGGTAGCTGCAGAATTAGAAGGCTCCGATACGAAACGAGAGCTTCAGATTCTCTCTTCGCTGCATGGAATCGGATTCATTTTGCTTGACCCCAAAAACCCTGTTGAAAGCCAAGTGTTAATACCAGCGAGAGAACGCACAGAAATTGACTGGGACACGGCAAATAGGTTGGTTGAAGAAAATCGAGATTTTAGAGATTTCATCGAAGAAGTGACCTGCTTCTACCAGACAGGAAAAACTAAGCGCTCCGACTGGGATATCGAGGACGATTAATCCTTCTCCAGCGTAGCAATCACTTTCAGCTTTTTGCTGCCATATTCAAATGTTCCCCACCATTGCTCCTGACCGCTAACCGTGCGGCGCTCAAGCATCAGCGTGAAACGATTGACCTTCATCACTTTGGCAGAGGCAAAATCCTCTAATTCAAACCAAGAGCGCCGTGCCGATGTGGTGGCCATTCGCTTGACGGTGCTGGCATAAATATCTAGCAAGCTCTCGATTTCGGCATCGGTGCATTTGTCGTTTTGGATGTCCTCAATCATCGCTTTGTAAAATAATTTGCTCATGCGTATCTCCTTGTTTTTGCATTGTTTTGTTAGTCTATGAATGCTTCTTCTGGCAGGTTAATCAACTGAATAAGAAGGAATAATCGAACTATCTTCCGCTCCGTACTTTACTCATGGCGCGTTGGCCGAAATAGAAGCTGATGATGCCTGCGAAGATCGCCTGATCCTCCAGTGACCACAGCATTTCCATGTGCCATGGCAGCGGATTTCCCAGATCAACCATGGTAAACTGCATGCATTTGATGGTGAAATAGAGAAGGAAGAATGCGTATGCCAACACTGGCCGCACCGTGCCATTGAGCGCATCCACCCATTTAATGCCTGAATAGAACGTCTTATAAAGCGCACGGCTTTCGGCAATATCAGCTTCGACATGGATTTCCTCCAGCCGGTTCATATGCCCTTGCTGTTGTTGCTCCATCTGCAGGCGCAGAATGGTCAGCTCGTGCTTGCGATCCTGATAATCCCTGAATAGCTTCAAGATATCGGGGAATGTGGCGCTGATAAAACCGACTAATGCTCCAAATAATGTAACCATTATTAACCTCCCTGTATGATTGTTTTGATGCCCTGCCATAGCGCCACCAGCGCACCAGTGATGGCTGCGGTAATGGCTGAGCGTTTGATCCATTTGATGACTTCGTCCGATCCGGTGCGCGATTTTCGCAGGTAGATCATGTCGGCCTGCACGCCGGTGGGGTCGCTGGTGTCGATCCCATATTTTGTCAAAGCATCTTCGATGCCCTCCCGCACAGCCGTGCGAATGGCTTTTTTAAGTTCTTCATCCATAATGATTACCAATTCCAAGGGCCACGGAAGGTGATGTATTGAACATTGATGCGAACCACGCCGGTGGTGAATGATCCGCTATCGGGAGTCAGGTCTAGCGGAGTGTCGCTGTAGTAGCTGACGGGGTGATAGGTCAGGCCGACATTGGTCGAATCCTGCCCAGTGCCGATGCCGTTGCCATAGCGCGACGTATCGCCCGATACGCCCACGCCAAAGCTGCCCACCGTTCCAGTCAGCGCGGTAATGACCCGCGTGTTAACCGCCAGCACGGTTGAGCGATTGGGAATGACCTTTGTGCTTTGAGTGGCGGCACTCAGATCAATATCTTCCTCCCAACGCAGTATGCGGAGATATTCCCCGCTATCCTGCATGATCAGGCTGAATGACACCCATGCCGATCCGTTGAACGTAATGCGACTGTCGAGCGACTCCACCACCGCATCCATCCACTTAAACGGCGCATAAAAGACCCAGCCGCCCGTGAGATACTGCGCCAGCTCATTGGCATGACCTGTAAAATCCCCGCTGGGCGACGTGCCAACAATCACCAGTTCACCCAATGCAGGGCTACCTGGTGGCGCATCGGTAATTTGTGACACAATGGGTGTGACGAATGCATCAAGGCGGTTTAATGCCTCATTATGCGTCACTTCTTTTTGGGCTTGAGACGTAATAATATACGGCAAGCCCAGCCTTCCGGTCTGGGACATGATATTCTCCAATTAGGTTCGATTAAATGTTGGCGTTTATACGCCGAGATGCTCGATCAGTATCTTCGTGCCGATAGCAATCAGGCATAGACCGCCCAGCACTTCTGCGATTTTTCCCGCTTTCGTGCCGATATAATGCCCTGTCATGATACCAATCGTGGACATAACGAATGTGGCGGAACCAATCATTATCGCCATAATCCAGATGTTTGCATCTAGCAGTGCAAGCGTTGCACCCACCGCCATTGCATCAATACTGGTACCAATGGCCGTCAAAATAAGGATGCCAAGGGTGTGTGATTCTTTGCGCTCGGCTTCTTCATTGTGGCACCCTTCGTAAATCATCTTGCCGCCAATGAGTGCTAAGATGGTGAACGCTACCCAATGATCCACCGCCTCAATAAAGCCACTCGCCATACGACCAAGCAACCAGCCGATAATGGGTGTGAGTGTTTCCACGCCACCAAACACTAAGCCAATCCGCATGGCATAGCTGAGTTTCGGTTTTTGTAATGCAACGCCTTTGCCGATAGATGCTGCAAAAGCATCCGCTGACATACTAAAGGCGATAATGGTGTTTGAAATGATACTCATAATGACTGCTCCAACTGGCTTAAACACAATACATCACGCAGGGCTGCCAGATTTAAGCCCTGATAATGTATTGGTCTCGCCAAACGCTTAGAGCGTCGATTTAGCCATGCGGTTCCCGCAAGTATGTTGACTAAATCCCAAAGGAGGCTACTCCCCAAGTACGTTTCAGAAAATAGCCTCCAATCAGATAAATAACAAGAATTTTCATCTCAAATACTTCCACTTGCTGCGAAGCCGCGACCAACCACCGCCGATAGCTGGTAAATCTTCACATCCACGCTGCTTTGCGCTGATCCGAAATCCGTGGTTTGATCAGCGGCAGAATAGCTGGCGGTTGGGGCGGTCGCCTCAATGGTTCGCACGACCGTGCTGCCATCAAGAATATCCGCCTCGTAAAGTTCAGATTCTTCACCCAGCGGAATACCAACCCCATCGCGCCATTCACCATCAACGCGGGAGCGACGTATCCAACTGATTGTCAAATTACCCGAACCATCACGCACGCCTTTTACATGCACCGGTGCGAAGGGTTTTAGGTTTCGCCCCGTATAGGTAAATGCCGCCTCATCGGTATTGCCGAGCGAGTTGCCAACGCTCACTGCTTTGTAATACAGCTGCCGTCCGATGAAGTTATTGGCGATGCTCGTGGTGTAAAGCGCAGGGCTAATCAGCACGAATGGCTCGCCGGAAACATGCTCCATTGCCCATTCCGTGCCTTGCCTGCCACGCAGCAAACGAGATAGCTTGTAGGTTTTCTCGCCAATCAACTGCGCGTTTTGGAATTGCACCAGCTCATTACCGATTAACGCTGCATTCGCGCCGTTAAACACTCCAAGCTCGCTAACGCTACCAAGGCTGCCCGATGTGAGGATAACTTCTACCTCATTGACCGTGTCCCACACTTCAAATGGGCCAGCAGGCAATGCGGTGATGATTGCACCAAAAGTCGCCGCACCATCCATGCCTGCCAGCAGGTTGAAGGTGTTGCCACCATCTTCGCCACCATCATCTGAGCGATAAATGGCTGAACCATTCCAATTCTGCCCATCTGCTGCCACGCCAATACGCAGCAACCCCTGATTGGCTATCGTGTCACTTGGCAATGGCGGAGCGTCGATAAACTTCACAATCGTGTCAGGCGCGAGCGTGGGTGGCTCCAGTGTTGAGCTGGTTTCACCTGGTGGCGTGTAGAAATCATACGAGCTGATATCCTCTGCCACCGCGCTTACTTTCATCAAGCCGTTGGCTTCCATGTTGGTCTTAAACACACGCATCTCATGCGGCACATTATTGACCGTCACCGTAATCACATCGGTCGGTTCAATACGGACATATTTGGGTGGTAGCGTCAGGTTGAAGCTGGTGCGCTCCTTCCATGTGCCATACAGCGTGATGTCTGCGATCTGCTTGGCGCGGGTTGCACCCATCACAATTGGCAGATTCACCGTCACCTGGTCCACCGCACGCACCACTTGACGCTGCGACGTTTGGGTGACCGGATCATAATTAAACGGACGATCCAGGTAGGTGACATTCACCCGCTGCGGTAGCTCCAGCTCCTGCGCGTAATTGATTTCCAGCACATCCTGCACGCCTTTCTTCTTGGCAGGAATCAGATCATCTTCTGGCACTGACTTGATGGATTCAGAACCACGCGGCACGCATTTAAGGATGCCATCACTTTCGACGATATCGAAGAAAAACGCAGATGTGAGGTATTCCAACGCGGCACGAACCGTAATCGGGCGATCTAAAATGAAGCCCTCCAACGTATCCGTTAAGCGGGTCACATCATAATCGCTGGCGGTCAGTCCTGCATTTTGCAGCAGCTCTGCCACCACCGCACCAAGCGTTGAATTACCCAGCTTGCCCTGCGCCCAGTGGCCTGTTTGCCAGAGGATGGAATCCTGCCACACACCTTCCAGATCAGGCCAGAAAGAGAATGGCCGTGCATCCCATGTCCATAGGAAACGCCGCGCCACCAATCCACTATTGCCAGAAACTTGCTCCCTTGCATCCAGATAATCCAGCGTGGCATTGAGTGCCTCACGCTGCGCCTGAAAATCCACGCGGCCTTTGCTGCCACGCGGAAAGAAGCTCTCCGAACTTGTTGGATCATAAAATACATTGGGCTGATTGGCGCAGCCATCTACAGACGGAAAACCAAACTCGGTAAACCACACCGGCTTCATTTTTGCTGTCCATGCCGTGGTATTGGTATCGGGATTGGTGTGGGTGTTTTTCCACCAATATTCCAGATTCTTCCATGCGAAGGTAGCATCACCGCCATAGCTGGTCTGTCCTGTGCGAGCCACGGAGTCGGTGTAATAATAATCCCAGCCTTCGCCAGCTTCCCAATATTCGGCAATTAGCTCCTCGGTGATTTGGATCTGCGGCAGATCTTCGGTTAGCGGGAAATAGCTATCAATCCCCACAAAATCGATATTCGGCGATGCCCAAAGCGGATCAAGGTTAAACCAACCATCGGTGCTGTGATATTCAGACCAATCGGCAGCATAGGTAATATCAGTGCTGCCACCCATGATGCCTTTGACGGTCGCGGCGAGGCTCACTAGCTGATTCACTGCAGGATAGCTGCCAGCGCTATCAGTATAGCCCGTCATGCCTATCAGCTCTGAGCCGATAACAAATGCATCCGCTTTATTCTTCACCAGATTGGCGTAATGGGTGATGAAGCCATTATAGCCATTAGTTTTGGTGAACCAGCTATTCGCATCCGTGGCATTGGCAGGCACAATCCGCCCACGCCATGGTTTCGGCACAGGGCTGATCGTATCCACAAATACCATGGGATAGAGCATCACATTCAGCCCTTTGGACTTTAAGTGATCCACCAGCTGCACCACCGTATGATCCGAAGGCGTGCCGCCATAGGTCGGCGTTTCTGGGTCAAACTTCAGCACCACCTGCGCGGATGATCTGCTAATGCCAGCCACACTCCAATCCTGCGGCAGCACCTGCGTTGATCCTTGAAATTCCACCTTCGGCACAATCTCGCACGCACCAGCATCGGTAGAAGTGGCAAACCATGTGACCACAATCGCCACCCATTCCAAATTGGGCAGCACATTGATCATCTGATCCACCGCCACAAGGCTATCTGCCTTGCCCTCGTAATTATGCATGTTGATGAATTTCTTATCAGCGTTCGGCACAAAGATGCCGCCCTGATACGCATCAAAATAGCCATCCTGCTTGGATTGCACGTTCGTGCCGTAAACCATCTCACCTGCACCTGGAATCATCACCACATCAGTGATTTTATCTTCCACGCTTGGCGTGAATTTCAGCGTGCGGCGCACCTCAAACGTAAAATTAGGGATACGGTTGCCATATGAACCCAGCGGGAAATCCTCGATCACCACATACGCCGTGCCGCGATAGGCAGGGATAGTGCCAGCCGCTAGATATTTCGCCATGATGTCATCGACCATCTGGTCTTCTGTGCCGTGATGGACATTGTATTTGCCCTGAGAGGATGACAGCACATCTTCGGTCAGCACCTTGCTATCTGCCCAAACGCGGATCACTTCATCGATTGGCCCCTCACAAATTGCAATCGCCAGCGTGACAAAATATTCATAAGTGACGCTGGTCTGGCTAGTCGTTACCGAGCCACCACCGCCGCCGCCTTTACCGCCACCGCTGGACGTTTGCGTGCTGGTGGTTTCCACCTTTACTTCCTTGAGGTCAGTTGACCAGATGACGTTACCAGCCAGCCGCATCGTGCCATAGATTTTAGGAATCATATTCCCATAAGTGGCAGTCTGCGCCCGAAGGTCAGCCAGCCGTGGGCCTTCTTGTGTGGGCAGCGTCACACGCTGAGAACGTGGAAAGAGCATCCCAGCGGCCATGCCACCAAGATTTGCGCCCAGCACCGCTCCCGAAGGGCCACCAAGAATAAATCCGGTAACCCCACCGACGACAGGAAGAACAATATCAGCCATGTTAACTCAACGATTGCAGTTGTTTGTGTTTGAAACGATAGACATGGGTCAGCATCCGCACCCACGTCATGGAAAGCGGCTGTTCCACCACCTTGCCAGCGCTAGAATTGCAGTGAATCAGCCCAGGGCCACCGCCAGGATAATCTGTTAGCAAGCCCACATGCTGCGGGTCTTTGAAAGTGCGAAACAGCAGCACATCCCCAACGCGCATGCGCTCTATCGGCACTTCGCGCAGATGTTTGGAGATGCTCCCCACCAGCCGACCGCGCTCAGGATACATCGAGTAGTTAAACTCATCGGCATTCACCAGAGGATTGCCATTGCCGTCCTGCATGCCCAGCTCATCGATCACGCCGATCACCAGCCCAAGGCAATCTACGCCGCCTTTGCCGCGTGCGCTCTTTTTAAGCCGCCCTTGGTGATGATAGGCTGTATCCAGCCATGTGCGTGCCTGCGCGGTAATCTGTTGTGGGGTAATGTTAGCCATTTTGGTTCGCCTTATTCATGGTGCCAGCCGTGGTGAGCAGTTTGTCTGTGCCAGGCACATCCGGTTCACCACGGAAATTGAGAATGTTCGTAAACTTGCTTTGGCAGGTTTCGCGGGTTTTATCGCAGCCAGCGATGATGTTGAGCGTATCACCCACCTGAATCGATTTACCCATTGGCAGTGCCAGCACCACCTGCGTGGAGGCAAACTCCTTCACTTCCATGCGCCGATCATCATTATTGCCCGATGTCCAGAGCACTTCGCCGCCGGTGAACCATCCCGCATCCTGCGAGAGCGTGGAGGCTTTGAATGTCTGGTTGTTCGCCACTTCGGTGACCGTCGCTGAGACCGTAAACGATGCCAATGCGACTTTGCACTTGCTGTCACCCAATATGGCGCGACAGGAGGGAGAGAATACCTGTCCGATTGTTTGGCTAAGATGCTGCGTCAGGCCGCGCACCTCTGCCTGAAACATCTGACTGCCTAGCGTCACTTCTCCCAGCCGACCACGTTTGACCACCAGTTTGCCTTGGCTGAGTTCGTTATAATTAACGATGAATATCTCAATCTCTGCATAGTCATAGAGACCCGCCAGCAGATCTTCCTCGGTGATCTTGGACGGGAATATTTGCCCTTCAACATCCAGATTATCAACGCTCATATTGGATTTACTCTCCACCGTGGTGGGCGTGAATCCAGCAATGGAGTCATACAGCAGGCTATCAAAGGTGATTGGCAGATCATGATCGGTAAATCCAACCTCCACCGCATCTTGCCGCGTAATGCGCCAACAGGTCGCAAGTGTCGTCATGCCGCCTGCAAAATGCGCTTCTAATTGTGGGGATATGACTCTCATAATATTGTAAATCCTTGTGTTTTTATCTAATTGCCCGATACTCGATGCCATGTTGAACACAGCCATCAAACCTCAGAAACAAGTGCTGATTAAATTCCTGCTGCTATGCGGGTTGCTAGTCGGCTACTTTGCGTATCTCAGCTATGAATATGACCTCATGACAGGCGGCGTGGCCGCGCTTCTCACATGGAGTTTCTTTGTACTTTGCACGCCTGTTGCCGATGCGGGGTTCCTGTTGGATTTCCCACTTCGACTTTTGTTTGGCATTCGTATGGTTGTTTCAGAGGTCGCGGTCTGGGTAATTGCCATCCTCGCTAATGTGCTGACATTGCATTATGCGGCTGAGTATTACGACACCACCATCATTACCAAGCTCCTGCATCAAATCGTTACTACACCGTACCCTTATTGGGGCGTGGTGCTGTTATCTGGGGCTGGCACATTTCTATCCATCCGCTTCGGTGATGAGCTTATGGATGTGATTCATCACCGTGACCGTGACTTCTTTCATTCGCATCATTTCAAACATGAGCTAATATTGGTAGCCTTCTTTGTGATGGTGCTTTTTGGATATTATGAGCTAATTAGCTCACTTGGTATCAGCACAGATATGTAATCATACGCGCACCTCAATCAGCGGAATGCTGCTCCAATTACCTGCATCGAAGCTATCGACGGAGATTGCCATTTCGTCTGTGTCAAAGCGCACCGGCACATCAAATTCATAATCAACCGTGAGCGTGCCAGAGATACTGGTAGTGATAATGCCGGTGGCAGTATCGATGCTCCAGCCGCTGGCCTGCAAAATACTATTGGCATAGAGCTTCACGCTGCCAGCCACGGGCTTGGTAATCTCGCGCTCATACACCGCAGAGCCGCTGACATATTGCTTCACCAGCTGATAGTCATTGCCACCCAGAGATTTGAGTGGCTGGCTAACGGCCTTATAATCGCTCCAATCCTTGAAACGAAACCCCACCGCCATACCACGACGCGCACGGAAGAATGAAATCAGCGCCTGCCACTGCGACTCGGTTTTAACACCCGAAGCCACATTATATTTGGCACGGGAGTGCTGCCACTTGCTATTGCGCTGCTCATGGCCTGATACGGTTGCCACCACATCCGTCATGAATATGGGGCCACCCGTCGCCCCATAGCTGATATCCGTCGGGAATTGTATTTCTTCAAAACTCATGGCTACACCTATATTCTTCAACGATATTATTTACTTACAGCGTTTATTCTGTTCTATTGGCCGGTAGAAACAGAACAAAGGCTGTAAAATGAGCGATTCTGCTTCACCCCTTGGTTTATTTGAGCGTTATCTTTCCTTATGGGTGGCACTGTGCATTGCTGCGGGTGTCGGCCTTGGTATTGCAGCGCCTTCCATTTTTCAGATGATTGCTGATATCGAATATGCCAGCGTCAACCTTGTGGTAGCGATCTTCATCTGGGTGATGATCTACCCAATGATGGTCAATGTTGACTTTGCCAGCCTCAAAGATGTTGGCCGCAAGCCCAAAGGCTTATGCATCACGCTAGTGGTTAATTGGCTCATAAAGCCCTTTACCATGGCCGCGCTCGGCGTGCTTTTTTTCGAGCAAATCTTCGCAGGGCTGGTCGCTCCCGAAACCGCCAAGGAATATATCGCCGGAATGATATTGCTGGGCGTGGCACCATGTACGGCTATGGTGTTCGTCTGGAGCCAGATGGTGCGTGGCGATGCAAATTATACGCTGGTGCAAGTATCCATTAACGACATCATCATGATCTTCGCCTTTGCTCCTATTGCCGCTTTCTTACTTGGCGTAACGAATATTGTCGTGCCGTGGGAAACCTTGTTACTATCCACCATCCTCTATGTGCTGATTCCTCTGGCAGCGGGATATATCACACGCCGGAAACTAGATCGCTCCAGTGATCATGCGCGTATTGTATCTTTTACGGCAAAGGTAAAGCCATTCTCCATCATGGGGTTACTCGCAACTGTAGTGCTGCTGTTTGGTTTTCAGGCACAGACGATACTCGATAAACCGCTAGTGATCGGCTTGATCGCCGTACCATTGCTGATTCAAAGCTATGGCATCTTTATCATAGCTTACGCTTGGGCTTATCTATGGCGTGTGCCATTTTCCACTGCGGCACCGGCAGCATTAATCGGCACATCCAATTTCTTCGAACTGGCTGTTGCTGTTGCCATCAGCCTGTTCGGGCTGCACTCCGGCGCGGCACTGGCTACGGTGGTTGGCGTGCTGGTCGAAGTGCCGGTGATGCTGTCGCTGGTGGCATTTGCCAATCGAACAAGACATAAGTTTCCTGCCTCATAGATTCCTCCTTGCACGCTCGATTGATCGCGCCATGTCAGCGGCGATTTGCCCTTGGCTTTGCCTGAAGCTCGGTGCATCGGGCGTAGTGATATTCATCGTGACTGACACAGGCGACATGGCTTGGGGCATGATGTGCATGGGTGAATTGCCAGCAAAAGCCAGCTCTGGCCCACGCTCGCCCACCACGCCGAATTGACCGGCTTTAAGTGTCCCGCCATCAGCAAAAAAGCCTCCGAAGAGGCTTGCTGCGCTGGAAAACAAACTGCCGATGCCACCACCACCGCCTCCACCTTTGAACAGACCGCCGAGCGAGCCGAAGATGCCTTCAATAATGCCGCCTTCACCTGTAATGCCGAGGTCTTTCAAAGCAAATTGCAGCAGCTGGCGGTTCAGATCAGATAGGAAGCCCTTGGCAAAATCACCGAAGCTATCAAACCGACCGCTAATGCCGTCCAGCGCGTCAGCCATCGAGCCTTCCATAGTTTTGCCAAGTCCCTCAAATTCACCCTCAATCAGGTCACCCATTTTCTCGGATGATTTTTTGAGTTTCTCCTGCGCTTGCTCGGTGGCGCGTCCGAAGATTTCCTGATTGATATGGCCAGCTTTGAGCAGCTTATTGAGCATCTCCATTTCTTTATTGTAGCGTTCCAGTGGCGTGCGGGTGGATTCAATGATCCGCTGTGCCTCGCGCTGTAGCTTGGTGAATTTCTCCGTCGCCTTACTGGTTTCCTCGGTTTTCTCTGGCGTTTTTGTTTCTTCAAACAGGCTAGCAAGTGAGGCATTTTTCTTCTGCCGCGCTTCTACTACTTTCATCGCAGCACTCTGAATCTCCGCATCAATCGCCGCGTTAAATTCTCTGGCTTCAGTCAGTGCCTGGTCAAATGCCGTTCCCATCGCATCGAGCAGTCCGGTCTCCAGCGCTGCGCGAGTATTTTCAAACGATACGCCGCCCAGCGGGTCTTCAATGAATGCGGCAAGGTCTTTGCCCAGCGCTTCAAACCGTGCCGATATGGTTTCGCCAAACGACGCAAAGGCTCTGCCCACGCCCTTAAATACGGCAATGAACAGATTTCCAAATTTGATCACCTCAGCAATGATTGCCTTAAAGCCCAATTTGAACAAAGGAATGGCAGCGGTTATTTTCTCCGCCAGCCATTTGATCGCATTAGCAATCCCTGTTAATATTGCGGTTAGGCCAGCATCACCAATGGCTTTGACCAGTTTGGAAAAACCATCACCCATATTGGACAGCGCCACATTCAGCGTATCGGCTTGTTCTTCCATTGCTCCGGCAAACTGCACATCACCGATGCCCTTCAGGAACGCCTCGATCTCCTTGGCATTTTTACCCACCGTGGTGCTGACACCTTGGAAAGTGAAGGTCACCTGATCGCCCTGAGATTTGGCTTTAATCCCAAATTCCTTCAAGCGCTCAAACTCACCTGTGGCAGCATCCGCTACCGCTTCAATCATCTGATTGAGACTTTTACCCATCGCCGTGGCAGTATTTCCGTAGGAGGTCAGTGCCTCTGCAGAGGGTGTTAGCCCCAGCGCCTTCAGCTTAATAAATGCGTCCGTTACTTCCTCTAACTGGAAGGGTGTGGTGGCGGCAAAATCCTGAATAAAACCAAATGCCACCGATGCTTTATCGGCAGAGCCGGTGATGGTGCGAAGCGATGCCTCCAGTTTCTCAAACTTGGTGATGGTATCGACAATCTGCCGCCCAACGAAGGCAGTCGCCATCAATCCACCGATACGGTTAAGACTACTGCCGAGCTTGGAGAAACGGCGATCCATATTCCCCACATTCTTATTGATCTGCGAAAACGCCTGCTGCGTTTTGTTGACCGCTCGAATGGTGAATTTTGCCTCAGCGAATCTTCCCATGGTTCTTACTCAATTGTTCGGTTTGTAGTTCAAAAAAGGCGACCCATTCCATGAATTGCTTCGGCGACATGGCCTCAATCTCAGCCAGTGGCCGTGATAAACGCCATGCCAGCGCTAGTTGGTTTCGCCGGAAAGGGTCGCGTCGGAGTTTCCCTTGATAGTCTCCACATCACCGAAGAAATGTTCTTCGATGCGTTCAGCAATACGGGAAACGACGCGGTAATCGGCATGCTGCATCAGCTTGTCACGATCCGTGATGGTAAAGAGGCGTTTGCCGTCCTTATCCTTGGCTTTCACCACGATGATGTTGGCAGCTTGCTCGATATTGCTGGCTTTTTTGCTGGCAATTTTCTGCATCATATTGACTTCCGCCATGGTCATCGGGAATACATGGATTTCCAGCACGGTATCGCCGTCACCCCATTCGGGAACAGCAATAATTAGTCTCTCCTGGCTCGCATAATGAGCAGTAGCACGATCAATAACACTCATAATTCCTCCTGTTTACGCTACGGTTGATTCGGTGAGTGGCCCAGTGCCGGTAAAGCCGAAGGAAGCCTCGACAATCCCATCAAAGGACGCGTTATAAGAAATGGAGGTAATGATCACATCGCCTGTCCAAAAAGTATCGCCTGTGTCATCACCTTCGGGGTAAAGATTCAGCGTGATGGTTGCTCCAGCCGCAAGTGCGCCTTGGCCATCGGTGTCGGTTTCATCCCAAAAACCATCAAAACTGCCAGACCAACCTTTGATGGTTGCCTGATTTTTGCGCCATGATGTGCCAATGATAGATGCGTCGGTGGTGTCGGATGTGACCTCCAGCGACCATGATTTAATTTCAGCGATTTGGTCAGACCCGACAAAGACCTTCCCCTCGCTACCAGCATGAGTAGCCATAATATTCTCCTGTTTGTTTTGGTTGATTATAAAAAGAAGGGGCAGCACCCATCGGTGCTACCCCAACACATGAAACGCAGTCGTTCAGAGGCAAATCAGATCAAAGTCTGCGGTTCATGTTCCTTAACCGTATAAAGAACGGCATAATTCAGCACGGCGACGGCGATGGGCTTTTCTCCTTCGTCCAAAATCAGTGTTTCAGTGGTATCGAGCACCACATCGCGCACCAAACCGCCAAGGCTGGGATCGGCAGCAATTAACTGCTCAATCTCCAGCGCCAGCGTGTCGGTATCGTCATCCACCTTGCCACGTGCCTTCACATACGCCTCAATGCTCACCTGAAGCTCCCGCTGCTGGGTGCGTGGATAGCTCATCGATGTTTGCCCCACCGTTTCCTGCTTCGTGTAGACCAGCAAGGCGGGCAGCTTCGGGTCATCCAGCGCATAAGCGCGTGCCTCAAAGACATTCGCGCCAGCGCTGGTGTTGTTTTTTGCATAGTCGCCACCGCCTGCCTAATTTGCGTGCGTGCATGTGTCATAGTTTCTCCAAGGTTAATTCGGTGATGCCTTCATGATCAGGGCTGATCACTGCCACTTCATAATCTTTAGCTTCAACGGTGAATCCGTCGCCCACGGCAATCTCGGCAATATCGCTGGTGCGGACGGATAGCACAGGGTTGGTCACCACCACATCCACCGTTTCACCACCCGTTAGCTCTGTATATTCCTGAAGCATGCCAGCGACAGTGCGAGGCGACCCACCTTGTGGGGAATAGGTCACCTCACGCCCATCAAGTGTTTGAAGCAGAGATAGATGATGGCCATGCATGTCGTCGATAAATGGCATTATAGGCCCACATTAAGCAGCAATTTCACCGTGGCATCACCGCTTGCTGCAGCCTCAGCCGCCACACCCACAATGGTGTTACCCGATGCGGTGGTGGTCAGATTGCTATTAGTGCTGTTCCAATAGAGCCTCGCGCCCTGAGTGACTGCACCGCTGGCTTTTGCCACGCTAAACACACCGCAAATATGCACTGCGCCTGTTTTACCATCCGCAATCGCGGTCTTTGCCACCCCGCCAATCGTACCAATAAGCACAAAATCACCCGACGCAACATCTGCGCCCGATGGGGTGTAATCGAGGGCTTTTCCCTCCTGAACATAGTTAGTAGCCATAAGTTTTCTCCTTTGGTTTGGTTAAGATTAAGCACTAGTGCTACGCGCCTGCGTTTTTATAGAGCGTGCGGAACTCCAGAGGCGCGGCGGCGGCATCGATGCGGACTTTGTATTCCACCCCATCAATGTTCCAGCCATCCTGCTGATCGAGAAATGGCGCAGCCACTCCATCCAAATAGCCCACCTCAATCGTGTCGAAGCGGTTTGGATCAGAGAACAAATACCACGCTGTCGTAGACGCAGCATCGAGCCGCGCATCCACAATGACCTCAGCGGCACTGCGAACTGGGTTCGGCACGCGGCTGTTGGTTTTGGATGGATCAGTTTCCGAGACCATCAACACCCGCGCCGTATCCTCCAGTGCTGCAGGCACAAGGAAGAAGGACGGCGAGATATTAAGTGTCGCTGCTCCATCTTTTTGTGTACGCATGGCAGTTCGCCCAGCACCCACGCTGGCAGCGCTAATCGCGGAGCCGCTCGCTGCCAGATTGTTGTGATCCGCATGGAATAGCGCAGTACCATCGCTCATGGTTGGATTGCTGGTAATCACGTTGAATACCAGATCGCCCACCGTGCGAGCCGCAGCACGACCCATTTTTCGTGGGATATCGGTAAACGCCATCAGATCATCATTGATGATTGCCTGACGGGTGATAGAAAACAGCTTCCCATAAGTGGCGAGCTTGATGGATTCCGCACGCTCACCCACCGTGCCATGCTTGTATTCACCGCCTTCTTTGACTTCCTCCAGCGTATCAAACACGCCCATACCCACGCGGCTGTGCGTTTTGAAATCCGAAAGATTGCCGGTGCGAGTGAAGCGCTGGAACACTTCTTCGGCCTCTTCATAGCCGCGCAGCATGGCTTTGCGTGAGTTGTTTTCCAGAATCTTCGGAAAGTCACTGGTAGAATGCGTAAAGGCACGCCCGACCAGCTCACGTTTATCCATACGCTCGGTGCGAATGCCGCGCAGCTCCAGTGATTTACGCGCCATCTCCAGCAGAGTGTAGCCGCATAAATCAGTTGGCTTGGCATCTTTGGGAGCAATGCCAGCGCGGAAGGCAATAGCATCAGATGCAGCGCGAGAGAATTTCTCGACATCGCTATCGCCCATCTCAATGCGCTGACCATTTGTAGCGGGTGCTTCCTGCTTACCAATCGCATCGAGCAGTTGCTTGCGTGCCTCGTTGATATCCACGGCAGGATCATCAAGGCACGTATCACGCACGGTGGAATGATCATCATAGCCAGTAAATAGCTTACGAATCTCCGTGCGACGCTGCTTTTCAGCGGTTAACATTTCCTGTCGCAAAATTTCCTTATCGACAGGCGGTGTTGCAGGAGCTGGCACTGCGGCACGCTCCTGCGTTTCTTTTTCTACGACTTTCTCAGGCATAGTTTTCTCCTTTTGGTTTGGTTGGGGTTGGTAATTTGAGGTAGAACCATCGCGGCTCATTTCCTCGGCACTCCTGCCAATGCCAACGGATGCGTCAGCGGGAATATCGACCAGCGATATCTCCATCGGTGTCCAGCTGGTCACGCGGTAGAGGTCTGGTGTGTTTTCGTTTTCTTCTTGCAGCTTGCGCTCGTTAATGCGGTAGGCGACGGACACATTACGGAGGATGCCATCGCGCACATCCTGCCAAATGCCTTCCACCTCAGCGCGTTTGGAAAGGCGAACCTCGGCATAACCACGGCCATTTTCAAGCCATGCACGCTCCACCACGCCAATACGGTTCTCACGCTCAGAGCGGTCATGGTTGTAAAGCAGTGGTGCGCTATTATTCAGGCGCTCCATATCTACTTCGCTACGCGCATGCCCCAGCACCTCAATCCATGGGTCACTAAAGAAGGATTGACGCGTCACGGGTTCTTCTGAAGAAAAAGAAAGCCGCACGAGGCGGCTATTTTCATCAACAATGGACTCGCGGTTTAGATCAATCGTCCGTGTTAGTATCTCCGGCTTCGTCGCTGGACTCTTTGTCACTTTCTGTGGCATCGGTTTCTCCTTGGTTTTCGTTAAAAAGCGATAATTGCTGGCCGCCATTGCTGGTGCTGAAATTGATGCCAGCCTCAGTTTCCTGCTCGCGTTCCTGCTTAATTTGCTTGAACACATCCTGCGGATTGTTGCCACGCTCACGGATGACCTGCGCTCGTGATTTAAAGCCTGCCTGCACCATTTTTTCTTCAGCGTTGGCTTCTTTCTGCGGATCAATCCACGGCATGACTGGCCCTTGGAAGCTGGCTTTCTTCAAGGTGCGCGGGTTAATCTGCTCGCCAGCTTGTTCTAACTGACCCGATAACACCGCCATATCAACGAACCTTTCCCAAATTGGCCGCACGCAGCGTTCGGTGAAATATTCACGCAGCACACCGTAATTGACGGACTGCTCCACCAGCTCTTGGCGCTGCGAGGAGTATGTGCCGCGATAATCCTTCGAGATGGATGAAAAGCTGGTGCTTGTGCCAGCCGCCACCGCCCGAAGCTGAGAATTGCGGAACTGCTCCAGCATGGTATTGGGGCGATTGCTATCGATCATGCCGACTTCCTCACCTGGCAGCAGATTGTCAAAAATCATCCCAGGCTGCATTTTCATCAGCCGATTGCCCGTATCATCCATCTGCAGACCAGAGGTTGGCCCATCAAGGCTTTTGCGAATGTAAGCGCAGATGCTAGCTGCCACTTTTGCGGCTAGTCGCTCCGATACTTCATAATCTTTCACATCCTCCAGTCGTGTCAGCACATTGGCAAACACCGAAACGCCGCGTGTCTGGCTGATACGCCGCGCAATTTTGATATGGATGATTTTCCCTGCATCAAAGCGCTTGGTCTCATGTTTGAGCGCCAACACATGGCTATCACCTGGATGATCCTTGTAGAGATAATAGGCTTTTGGCCTGCGCCAGACGTTTTTCTCCACGCCATGGACGATGCGCTTTTTCTCGTCATTCAGATCAAACGGTAAAAAGTCAGCCTCAATCAGCTCCAGCGAGTAAGGCACAATCGTGCCATGATCCAAATCACGCCGCGTACCTTCCACATGCTTAATCAACACTTCGCCATCACGAAACCAATGCCGCGCCAGCAGGCGCAGCATCTGATTCCAGTGGTGCTCCCATGTCACTTCGGGGAAGCGCACCCATTCTTCCCATAATTCCATCAGCTGATTATTGACCTCGGTCGCCAGCTCGCCGTTTTTCAGCTTCACTTGCGGCTCCACCGCCACGCCGCGACCCACCACATTATTGACCAGACAATCGAGCACGCCTGTTGCCAGATCGTGGTTTTCATCCAAATGGCGTGCCTGCAGACGCAGAGATTCACCCGCACGCTCAACAATCGCATCACCGCTACCAGGGTCAGTTTTGGTTTTACGCAGGCGTGAGGGCTGGGCTGCTTCATAGGCACGCTGTGCATGCAAAATCTTGCGAGCTGTATCCCGACGCAGCGCCGCTTCCGGCGAGATCATCTCGATGGTTTTATCAATGAAATTAGACATCAGAAAAATCCGCTAAGGCTGCTTGTTGGTTATTTTGAATCGTTTGCTCGAAGGCAGAAACGCGGCGTTCCCAATATTGAATCTGCTCGCGTATTTCCTTGGAATTGGCGAGCGTTAGGCTACGCCCATTCATGGAATAGCTCTGGCCTTTCGCCACCGCCAGATCAGCTGCAATCCACGCATCCAGCGCCGTTTGCGCCTGTGTTAATGTTAAAGCCATTCAGGTTCTCCTAGTTAAAGTTCCAGTCCTCGTAGCCCATCCACTCATTGGTGGATTTAGCTTCCGTGCTGTCTGTTGTGTTATGTTTCTTCAGGCGCTCGCGCTCCTGATCCTTCGCCAACCGATCCAGATTCGGATTCAGGATATGCAGCGCTGCCATGCCATAGACTCGGCAATCCAACGCCTCGTTGCGTCTGCCTTTTGGCATCACCCAAATGCGTGAGGGATGGCCATTTACAAACTTGGTTTGAATGCGCTCTGCAGTCAGCTGCTTGAAATACTCCTCCGGATAATCCGCAGGAAAATGACAATAGCCTGGCCCTGGCTGATGAATCTTCAGCCGCGAATAAATCATCTGCTTGGCAGTATCTGTGCCGATAGAAAACAGTTTCACACGCAGCTTGTTGGCTTTGCTGAACTTGCTTACCAGTGGCTTACCCATCTGCGACGCACCTTTGATGGCGTAAACGCGCTGATATTCCCGCGCCTTGCAATATTCATAAACGCGCTGCGTTTGATGACCTCCTGAATCCACGCACGCGCAAGAGACTGATAAAATCCGCCCATCTGATGTTTTGACTGTCTGTGTGAGGACATTATCCAAATCCTCCCACACCTTGTTCTGCGCGGGGTCACCATGCAGCACATGAAACTGCAGCGACCAGCTTTCCTGACCAACGCCCCAGCCGATTACTTCGGCTTCCAAGCGGTCGTCCTGCACATCCACCCCAGCGGTGATGACAATCACGCCTTCGGGTGCCACGCGTCCCCAATTTTCCTTACGTCCCAGCAATCCTGCAGGGTCAACGCCTTCGGTTTTGTCCTTCCATGTTTCGCCCAGCGATGTATTGACCCATACTTTGAGTGTCTCTGGCAGGCGCTTGGCTTTGAGGAAATTCTCCACCATCTCCGACCATTTGACCCATGGGCTATAAAGCTCATTAACGTGAAACCCAGCAATGCCGTTAAAAGCGGCTTCCGCACGCCACTCGCCATGCGCCAACATCCACATTTTATCGCTCTCTTTGAGCTTGGCCTCGCAATGCTCGCAGGCGTAATAAGCGGCTTCAGGCTGCTCTTTCTCAAACTTTACCTGACTCCATGACAGCACCTGAAATGTATCGCATTCAGGGCATGGCACATAAAACTTACGCTGATCACTCTGCTGATAGCGCGATTCAATCTTGCTTTCATCCTCCACTGTAGGCGTGCTAACCGCCACCAGCAGGCGATTCCAAAAGGTCGTCGTGCGCTTTTGTGCGAGCGAGCCAGGATCACCTTCAGTACCAGCCGAATGCGGATAGCGGTCTTCCTCATCCAGCAGCACAATCCGTATTGGACGTGATGCCAGTGACGCAGGGCTATTTGCCCCAGCCATCGTAATATGCCCACCTGCAAACTTTTTATGCAGCAGCGTGTTGTTGCTATCGCGGCTGCGCGGGTCTCCAAACAAATCGGTCAGCTCATCCGTATCGCGGATCATCGGTGCAAGGCGATCCTTACTCCATGTCTCTGCCATATCCAGCGTTGGCTGAATCAGCAGCATCGGCGACGGGTCTTGATGCGCGAAATAACCGATGATGTTATTAATAATCTCCGTTTTTCCCACCTGCGACGACGTCATCAGCACGACTTCGCAGACACCAGGTTCATTCACCGCATCCATCATCCCGCGCTGATACGGCGCACGATCCGTCACCCATTTACCAGGCTCGCTACTCGCTTCCGGACTCAACCTGCGAAACTGATCCGCCCACTGGCTCACCGTCAGTTGCGGCGGCGGCATCCAAGTCTGCATCACCCTCTGTAATACTTGCTTGTAGGTTTTCGTCTTCGTCGGTTTCATAAGCAGCCATCTCCGCCAGCGCTTCATAAATGGTGCGCTTAAGGAATTTCTCGATTTCTTGTGGGTTCTCTAAATGGGCAATCTGGTATGCCGTTTTGGTAGGAATGCCGAGCATCTTGGCACGGCACGCCGCCGCCATATCTGTCCAATCGGCTTCCACCCGATCCACCGTTACCAGTGCACCGGTGCGTTCTGCCAACTCAATCTCCGCCATATCTGCCTGCGCCTTCAATAATCGCGCTCTCTCCAAATGCGTATCCTGCGGCCCAACGCCTTTGCCAAAAGCACGCTGCTGCAAATAATTGATGTAAGAGCGGACACTTCCCACCAGCTCGTATTGGTTCTTTTCTGGCTTCGGAATCACGCCTTCCTGCGCCAGCTGCTGCACCCGTCGCTCGGTCAAACCGAACAGCTTGGCGATGGTGGTGACTGGATAAGACGTTGGCATCAGATTCTCTCTTAATTGACTTGATTAATACTCTGAATGAAGCGTTCATCGGACTGCCCAAAAGGGTGAACTGTTAATCAAACCAAGGAGTTAATCATGCCAACGAAACCCAAAACCACGAAAGCAACTCCGCGCAACAAAGTGCAACGCGATGCAGCGCCATGCAACGAAACGCAACAGCCTGCAACGCCAGCGAGCGAACCGAAGCGCGAAACCAAACAATCGATTATCATTAACCTCCTTTCGCAGCCAGATGGCACGACATTGACGGACATCATCGCCGCCACCGAGTGGAAACCCCATTCAGTACGCGGCCATCTTTCCAATTTACGCAAAAAGCGAGGACTGCCGATTGAAACCTTCACCACCAAAGAGGGTGTGCGTGGTTATATACTCGAGGGGTGTATTACTAAATAAGGATGCGGCTTAGATCCCAGTCGTCAGTAAAATATTCTTTAAATACATTTATGTGAGATGTCGGTATTCCAAAATCTTGAGAGAATTTAGAAGCTACCATCTCGGGAGCTGGATCAATAATCGTAATCTTTGGTACATCAGTACGTTTCATGAATGCTTGAACAAATAGGTCTGTGCTATGGGTATCCGTTACAGGAAATGAGTAACCAATAACTATAATGTGTTTGGCTTGAGTTAGGCTCTCTTCTGCTTGCTTCCAAATAGAAGAAAATAAATCTCCAAAAAAATTATACCGTTTTGTTTTAACGGGAGGAATAATTAACGGCATTGAGTCCAGTCCCTCTCTTCCAGCTTCGCCTTTCCTCTGAAATGGGCTTTTAATGTGCATTTTAAGAAAAACATGGTCCTCTTCTGCCTGTATACTGTTAATATCCAGTAGGTTTGGTGGGTAGTAGCCATATGAAAATGGCTGGTATCCTTTCATGTAGCGCCCTTGATAACAATCATACGGTGATGCAGCATACTCAAACACATGGAGCATTGAGGGATCAGCTTCGTGAGAGTGCTGAATATTGCCATGTCCATCTGTTGTAGTATGGCTAGTCAGCCAATTCGCTGAGCCGTGAAGTTTCAATATTTGAGGCGCTGCAATATTTATTGAATTCGGATCACACCACTTATCACGGAATACTTTTTTTGGTATAACTCCATAACCATTGTCAGGCCGCCAAGAAGTGGTTTCGTGTAAAGCTCTATCCATTAGCGTATCCCAGTTAAAGGTTACGATTCGATCATTATCGCTGAGTGTTCTAGCAATATTTAAATGCGAACGAGATACTGGGCCATTTTGTATTTCGTTAATTACGGATGTAAATAAAAACACCAACTGATTGTAAGCTTTATATGGAATCATCCAGTTGGCTTCATTCGCTTCAGCCAACAATTCATCACGGTTCTTCTCTATCTCAGAGTGTAGCTCCTCAATATCGACCCCCGAACGCAAGAAATCGTGCACTTGCAGAGCGGTCATTGATCGTGTGTTTTCAAGATAGTTGATTATGGCTCCAATTAACACCCAGGGATCGGAAGATATTTCAAGCGAATCGAAAGTCTGAAAAAAATCTTTTGCAATAGGCATTTTGGCAGCAGTAGGAGACTGCGTATAACTCTTCGATGCGCCAGCGCCTAATAAGAAAACTTTCATAAGGGATACTCTGTATTGTCATTAATCATTGTTATTATAGAACTAAATCACTTTGTTTTCTTCATTAATTTAGCCTTTTTTCCAGTGAACTCTTCCCACCGCTTTACAATCACATCGCAGAAAATTGGGTCTAGTTCAATCAACCGCGCCTGACGCTTTAGCTTCTCACAGGCGATTAGGGTTGTTCCCGAACCGCCAAAACTATCCAGCACAATATCCTTGGTTTTGCTGGAATTCTCCACCGCACGGCAGACCAGCTCCACCGGTTTCATGGTCGGGTGCAAATCATTCACCCTCGGCTTGTTGTAATTCCACACATCGCTCTGGCTGCGGTCGCCGCACCAAAAATGCTTATTGCCTGCAGGCCAACCATATAGAATCGGCTCATATTGGCGTTGATAATCGGCACGCCCCATGGTGAAGGTGTTCTTCGCCCAGATGATGAAGGTCGACCATTTGCCACCAGCATCAATAAAAGCGGTGTGCAGCGTGTGCAGCTCAGATGAGCTCATGCAGATATACAGCGCACCTTTGCAAACTTTGACCATCTCGGTGCAGGCATCGGTCAGAAACTGCTGAAACTCGCTGCCGAGATTATCATTTTTAATCTTACGCGGTTTGCCACGCAGATTATCTTTCATCGTCTGACCATAATCGACATTGTAGGGCGGGTCGGTGAAAACCATATCCGCCAACTCGTCGCCCATCAACGCCTTCATGGTTTTAGCCTTGGTGCTGTCACCGCAGATTAAGCGATGGTCACCCAGCAACCAGATATCGCCTTCCTTCGATACAGGAATCTCTGGTGCTTCCGGCACTTCGTCATCATCGGTCAAACCGTCAATCGCAGCATTGCCCAGCAATTCTTCCAGCTCCACCGCATCAAACCCTGTGAGATCGAGATCAAATCCCAGCTCTCCCAACTCGCCCAGCTCAATCGCCAGCAGCTCTTCATCCCACTCGGCATCTTCATGGGTACGGTTGTCAGCCAGCCTGTACGCCTTTATCTGCGCCAGTGTAAGGCCTTCGGCAATATGGACGGGGACTTTCTTTAACCCCAGCGACTGCGCCGCCTGAAGGCGCGTGTGGCCTGCAATAATGACCATTTCCTCATCCACCACGATGGGCTGACGGAATCCATATTCCTTGATGGATGCCGCAACCTTGGCGATGGCATTTTCATTACGGCGAGGATTCCGCGCATAGGGAATCACCCGACCGATTTCGATCAGTTCTACTTTCATAATTTACCTGTTTTTGCTGATGAATTCTGTGCATAGGCACGCGCAGCGAAGTGGCTCTGAAATAGGCCATTTCGCTGTTTCGAAGGTTAAGCGTTTGTTATCTAAAGGTTTCCATGCCGCCCAAACGAAACGAAATGGTTTTTACAGATTTGTGGCTAGCAAAAGGCCGCGCCCTCGGCGTACCCGTAAGGGGGACGGCGGGGGAGTACCTTTTTGAATCCCACCGATTCACCCTTGCGGGTCAGCGGCGTTTGAGCCTGCTGATGTAGAAGTCGAGGTTGCGTCGGAACTCTACGGGGAAGCGTTCCAACACCTTTATCTGCATGACCTGATCGTTCTCACGCTGTCGAAACAACTGCATGATGCCAGGGCCGTACAGCATTTTGAGCGGCAGTCGTTTGCCACTCTTACGCATGTAAACCGTTGTCTTGCTTGACCCACGTCTGCGCGGAGCGATGAAGGCGTTGCTCAGTGTGCGTGTCTTACCGTACACCTTGGCTCGCACCAGCCCACGTTTACCACCCACCTGTTGAGTTGGCTTCTTGCTGCCAACCACAAACTCAATCAGCTGCAGCGCACGGTCGCGTGCCACCAACGTTGCCCAGAGGGTTTTGAACGTGGCTTTGCGTGTTTCAATGCGGCGCTTCACAGCAGCCTGCCTGCTGTTCATCTGCGGTGCGATGTGTTTGGCACTGGCAACCTTGGCACTCTCAGCCACACGATTAAGCGTGCGAATCGTCACCTGCGGAGCGACCTTGGTTTCAAGCGCGTTTAAGCCCTGCATCAACTTCTTCAAGTCATGCTGAATGGTGATATCAAAAGACATATTTTGCGTGATTATTCTGATTGGTTTGTTTATGCTGCTTTAGCCATTTTGAAAAATGACGGTATTTGAAAAACAAGGATTTTATCCTTGTCCTCATTTCGGATAGCGTTTACCAGGTGGCACCATTTGTTCGAACAGTTCGAACATCTATCCTATTGACTTCATTCATTTCTTGTCGCTGTTGTGTGTTCGAACAATAATATTCGGAGACATGACATGGATCAAAAGAGAATCAACGAGATAATGGAGCGAGCGAAAAACGACAAACGCTCCGCCAATGAAATCTTTCAAAGCATTGCTAAGCTGTTAATCGAAGAACACAACGTGCCAGAAGAAAAAGCAATCGAGGCAACACGGAATCTGACTGGCCTTTACGAGGGAATTTTAGAAATAGCACCACAGGAAGGTGAACCGTCAGAAGAACCGCTTAAAAATTTGGATGACTATCTAAGCAAGTAAGTAATTATGAAGTATTAGGCATCATCTATATTCATAAATTACAGCAGCAATATAGGAGCCTACACCACCGAGAACAATTGCTGCAACAGCAGAGGCTAATAAAGACCACATAGGGTGCTTTTTAACAAAGTCTGCTATCTGGAAGAACAGAGGCTTCTTAATTTCTTTTTGTGTTCGTGCGATTACTTCATTTGATACGGTACCTGCCCTTAATCCTTCAATACAACTTGAACAAACAATTGGAGAGTGACAAGAGTACACAACATCTGTTTTTATTCCGTTCATATCGAACAAACAGCCACGAGCTTCATCGTGAGTGAAGTTTGTCAGATCATCACCATTAAGAATATTATTGCCCTTTCTTTTGAAGGCGAGCGTATATGCATATAGAAGGCGATAAACCATATTCTCTAGTGGAATATTGGAAGCACTTAATATTTCCTTCATTTCGTGAAAGGTAAATACAACACGATTGTTATCAAGACAACGGGAGTACCAATTTAATTCAAGTGGTACATTAACAATAGCGATAAGGAAGTCTGCATCATATTGTTGAGGTAATACCTCTTCTAACTTCGAGTCTGTGAATTCCCAATTGTAACCGTCTGAATCTTGTGTGATCGAATAAGTCTCAATCTCTCCTTCAATAGAAAATACATCAGATTTCCAAGATTGAATTTTTCTTTTGTTAAAAAAAAACGGGTATGTGGCCTACGGTAACGATTTTTATTTTTGTCATGGTTTTATCTCTTAAATATATTACCCCCTAGAGGACGATGTTAGAACCTGAGAGCATAGCCGAAGAAGATTAAATATCAACACATTAGCACCGACATTAGTTCTGAATTCGTCCATTAGACGACACCAATCAATAGGTAATTAGGGGCTATTATTAAGTCTAATTTATGCCCAATTATATCGTAGCTAAATAATTACAATATCGCCCTCACCCAGAGACACCACCCCAACCAACTCAACAGAACTACCATCACCAAGGCCGAGCACACCACCGGAAAAGGCCTCAACCACATCTATAGAAGCTGCGTAAATTTCAGAAGAGATATGCAACTTATCAATACCAATCTCAAAGTCCTTAATTATATCCGTGCCAAGCCCTATTTTATTGAAGACGAAGATATCATCTCCCTTACCACCATATAGAGTATCATTACCAAGCCCACCATAAAGGTAATCACTCCCATCCCCACCGTAAACTACGTCATCTCCCTTACCACCATGCACCGTATCATTTCCTGAATCTCCATAAACCGCATCATTACTGTTATTACCATTTATGAAATCATCTTCCTTACCACCATGGGCTATGTCGTCCCCTTTACCTCCTAAAACACGGTCATTACCATTATTGCCATTAATAGTATCTGCACCCTTATTACCATTTACATAATCGTTCCCTTTACCTCCTAAAACACGATCGTTACCATCACCGCCGCGTAATTCATCTTCCCCTTGGTTGCCTCGCAAATCATCATCACCCCCCTCTCCTTTTAGCTTATCGTTACCTCCTCCCCCTTTCAGTTCATCATCACCATGCCCAGCATGAAACTCATTTTCTTCCTCATCACCCTCCATAAGATCATTCGCATCAGTGCCATCAACTATGCCACCTTTACCATCCGTCCAATTCCCATTGACAAACGTCATAGTGCTATCATGGAACTTCAAAACCTCTATATTGGTAAGCACATCAACACCATCAGCTCCTGTTTTGTCAGTAACAATAGTCACTCCATTGCTTAGTGTAATAGTGTAGTTATGCATACTGCCATATATTGCAGTATCTCGCCCATTGCCACCATTTAGGATATCATCACCCCCGCCGCCAACAAGAGTATCACTACCATTATCAAGACCGCCATGAATATTATCATTTCCATTGCCACCTTTTATAATATCCTTTCCGTTGCCGCCTTCAATTTTATCATTGCCGTTACCGCCATATAAAGTATCCTTTCCGTTACCTCCGATAAGGGTATCTTGGCCATCATCACCATAGATTAGATCACTCTTAATTCCCCCCGTAATTATATCGTCACCCTCATTAGCGTAAAATGCCTTACCAGCTATATATGCCCAATTATTATGATTTGATAATATAACATTATCATCACCGGCAAGCGCATTGGTGGTTTGGATTCCCGCTTCATAGTCACTTTCAATGACCGTATTTAAGTTAACAATGTCCACCTCGGGAGTGAACAAACCACCACCTTCATTTGCTTCATCATCTTTGCAGTCATTATCCCACCCTGACCCATTCCATGTGAGCGTACAATCCGCAAATTTCAATGTTTCTATATTCGATACGATATCAACACCACCAAGACCCGTATTATCCACTATAGTAGTCTTTGCTCCATCAACTGTTATTGTGTAATTTTCAAGATTACCTAAGTATAACCCAACATCCGTACCAGCACCGCCATCAATTACATCATTGCCATATGCCCCTTTTATTGTGTCATTGCCAGCTCCTCCACTGATAGTATCACTTCCCCTATCGCCGTAAATAACATCATCTTGCGTGCCTCCTGTTACAATATCATGCCCTTGACCACCATGAAATTTAACGCCGGAGATATACGCCCAGTTATCAGAATCCGACAAAATTATATTATCATTACCCTTCAAGGCATTTGTTGTTTGAGTACCTGAAATATAGTCTGCTTGGCTAATAGTGTTTAAGTCAACAACATCGTCAATATCCGTAAATAATGGAGACAATTCTACAGGAATATCCTCTCCATCTATTATAATATCTCCAGTAATTGTTATACCAGCTCCACATGCGCCTGTGCCCTCATACCAATGCGCCCCATCAAAAACTATGGTCTTATCCGTAAACTTTATAACATCTATATTAATTAAGGTGTCGGTGCCATGGATACCACCAATATTAGTTATCGTAGTTACTTTTGGCGAACCTAACGAATCGCCACCACTAACAACCAAATGGAAATCTTCTGAATTTGCTCCCCAGTAATTTGCTGTATCAATGGCATCATCTATAATATTATTACTAGTACCACCGTTAAGTACATCATTTCCCTTATACCCATTTATAACATCACACCCTTCACCGCCATAAATAGTATCAAAGCCCAAACCGCCACTTAGCAAGTCATTGCCACCATTGGCCATGATAAGGTCATCGCCTCGTCCTCCATAAATGTTATCTGCAGAATGACTACCTTCAAAAGTATCATTTTTAGTGGAGCCCTCAATATCGTAGATATTAATTAAAACATCACCTTCAGCCGAACCAAACTTTCCTGTGTTAGTAATAAGACTAACATGCACCCCTTCACCAGACCCTTCATACGAAGCTCGGTTACTTATACCGCCCGCACCACCATCTATAACATCAGCACCGTAGCCACCTCGCAATTCATCTGTTCCACCAGAGTCACCCCCAATAAGAGTATCATTACCATTGCCTCCTATTAGATTATTTCCAGCATCCAGCTTACCTATAATTAGATCATCATATTGACTGCCATATATTCCCCTAACATCAATAAATGTATCACCTTCAGCCTCTCCTCCTTTTCCTACTCCAGTGTTCAAATCTATATGAATACCTTCTGTGGAATTGTTGTAATAAGCAAAAGTCCAAAATTTACCCGACCCTATTATAACATCAGCCCCTAGGCCACCTTCAAATTTTCCAGACAATGAAGAAGAGCCGCTGCCGTCAATTGTATCATCACCGGCTCCGGCACTTAGAATATTTTTTCCTCCAAGACCAATGATTAAATCATCACCACCATATGCATAGATAGCATCATTACCATCCGTTCCTGTTAACGTTTCCGCCTCTTGAGTACCGTAAATATAATTATATGACATGCCAACATCCCCCTCAGCAATTAAATACTTAGCTCATAAAGCTCTATTTATTCACAAATCCCTTCCTTATATATTAGCCAATTTATAAACACGCCTTATTCTACCTTCTTGGATTAAGGTCCTGTATTCTATGGCAATATCCTTATTCTGAGCAGATAGACCAGGACACCGCCTTAGCCCATGCAGAAAACAACCGTTGGTTAATTCTAGCACAAACACGCCCAGCGAACAATGAAAATCACTTATTTTACAGATGGTTATATATTAATTTGTCTAAAATTTAATATAAATAAATTATATAATATAACTTGCCATGTTAATTACATTGCATTTCATGAAGTGACAAACGATACTACCCCTCCATTTATATAAGAAAATTATAGAGTTCATATAAGCCGTAGATATAAACAATAGAATATAAGAAGCCATGCCCCTCACATTACACAATAGCCTTTCAGGTCAGAAAGAAGTATTTATTCCCATTGACGACAAAAACATCCGCATGTATGTCTGCGGCCCAACGGTTTATGATAGGCCGCATATTGGAAATGCCCGAGCAGTAGTCGTTTATGATGTACTCTTCCGCGTACTAAATTATCTATATCCGGATAATAGCCCTAAAAATTACTCCGATAACAAAGAGGAGGATTCTTTAGATTTAAAGCAGCTAGAAAACGATATAGCAAATTGCAGCCTACAGGATAATGTTAAACAATCCGACCGCGTTACTTTTGTGCGTAATATTACTGATGTAGATGATAAAATTAACGCCCGAGCACATGAGCGAAACATAACAATTGGTGAACTAACGCAAGAAATCACAGAGCAATTCCACGCCGATATGGCTGCACTAAACAACCTCCCACCAACCATTGAACCAAGAGCAACCGAGCATATAGAAGACATTATTCTGTTATGCGAAAAACTGCTTGCAAATGGGCACGCGTATGAGTCTGATGGACATGTATTATTTAGTGTAAAGACAGACCCGTTTTATGGTCAGCTTTCTGGAAAAAAAATAGAAGACCTAATTGCTGGCGCCCGTGTGGACGTTGAAAGCTACAAGCATGACTCTGGCGATTTTGTCTTGTGGAAGCCTTCGACTAATGACACCCCAGGATGGAGCAGCCCTTGGGGAAGAGGACGACCTGGCTGGCATATTGAATGCACCGCAATGATTACACGTCATCTTGGCTCCAGCTTTGATATACATGGCGGCGGAGCAGACCTTAAGTTCCCTCACCACGAAAATGAAATTTCACAAGGAGTGTGCGCTAACCCAGGAAGCAGTTACGCAAAATATTGGGTACATAATGGCTTTGTAACTGTTGGCGGTGAAAAAATGTCTAAATCGTTGGGCAACTTTACTACCGTAAAAGATCTGCTGGATAAAGGAGTAAAGGGCGAAGCTATCCGCTATGTACTACTGAATACTCACTATAGAAAGCCGCTAGATTTTACTGACAAAGCACTGGATGATGCCACAAAAAATCTTAATACTCTCTATAAAGCATTGCAATTTGCCACGAAACAAAATGGCATAAAAGACCCTATAGACCCCACCGTACAAAAAAGCATGATAGAGCGCTCACAAGCAGCATATGAATCTTTTCATGCCGCATTGCTAGATGACCTAAATACTCCCAAAGCATTATCTGAATTATATGTAATTGCTAAAGGCGTTCGCAGCTTAGACACATCACCGCGTATTATAGAGCAATTTAAAGAATGTGCAGCCTTAGTTGGACTAGTAGAATCTGATGCTGAGGACTGGTTCTCTTCCGATGTGAGCGACTTGGATGTAGAAAAAATTGAATCTCTAATAACAAAACGTACCCAAGCAAAAAGTACCAAAAATTGGACAGAAGCAGATGCAATACGAGATGAGCTTACCGCACTGGGCGTTACAATAAAAGACACTCCTGATGGAGTAACATGGGAAAAATCCACTAGCTAGCTACACAACCTAACTCCACCGCCTTAAATCTTTCCCTGCAAGCACTACACAAAACTTGCTGAAGAAACTTTTATGTGATATAATTTCTTATGAAATTAGGAGGAAGCATGATTAGAACAGCAAATCAACTCCAGCCTGAGGAAAGCACAATCCTCACAAAAGCACTTAAAAATGCAGCTAATTACTGGGAAGTGAGCAACAAGCACTTAGGCGAAATGATTGGCTTAAGCGAAGCTACAATTTCTCGCCTTAAAAACGGCAAATACACGCTAGAACAATCCAGCACTTCTTGGCAACTTTCCGTAATGTTTTTACGCATTTTCAGGGGGTTAGATGCCTATATGGGAGGAAATATTGCCAATGAAAAACTGTGGCTACATGCTAACAATAATGCATTAGGCGGACAGCCTATTGAAGTCATGAGAAATATAGAAGGTATGACAAGCGTAGTGCAGTATATTGATTATATGCGCGGTCAATAATGCAGGATATATTAGAGGCCAATTTTGAGGACTTATTTCAAAGTTATGAAAATGAGGTTTATCGTATTGTTGAAGGTCAATATTTTATCGCTACACGCAAATTAGTGGATAGTGATGATGAACATGACATACTTGAAGAAATTATAGATCAATCGAAACCGGCTGTTGTAACCCATAATTCACGCGGCAAACTACATTACCTTCTATATACGCCATTTCGCTATCCACCATTACGTTCTGGAGGGCGCTTTCATACCCGCATTGAGCAAAGTATTTTCTATGCCTCCGAAAAATTAGAAACCGCAATGGCCGAGGTATCTTACGGGAGACTTGCATTCCTGCATCATTCTGAAGCTAAATTCCAGCCAATGCAGGTCCCCTACACACACTTTGTTACAAAAGTTCAATCAAATTATGCACTATTACTTAACCGCCAACCATTTAGTAACCACATAGATAGCATTAGCAACCCTCAGTCTTACACGGCATCGCAAACTTTAGGGCAAGCAATGCGACAGAGGAACACCGAACTTTTTACCTATAGCTCTGCACGACATAAAAATGGAATTAATGTCGGACTTTTTTCTCCCGAACCTTTTTGTAGCAACTCTCCAATAGCTAATAAAGATAGACAATGGAGCGTTTTTATTAGCAAAAACACTATTGAGTTTGCACGCCCTAAACTAACTATGGGCCATACAGAGTCTCATGTATTTACACGTGAAAGTTTTTATATAGCAGATAAATTCCCCATCATTCTATAGAAGGCAAGTTGCTATAGACGCAAGCAGACAGTGATGATGGCACTAACCTAATAATCCGAGGTGTAACGGGATAAAACGGGATGGAATCCTAGAAAACCGCCATTTATATACAGTCATCTAAGTGATTTCCTGTATAAAACCTACCAAAAAATATACATTCTAGTGCGTCGCATAAAAAGGCCGTTTTATCCCTGTTTTTACGACGCACTTTCTGTCACCATATTTTGCGACATGTTTATTGTCACTTCCCCTCTTCCGGACGTTTATTCTTGGCGGCATACTAAACGTGGGGAGATTATAAGATGAAGGTTCTGGATTTATTTAGTGGCATCGGTGGATTTAGCCTTGGTCTTGAGAGGGCTGGGATGAAAACATTAGCGTTCTGTGAGATTGAAGAATTTCCACGTCAGATATTACGCAAATATTGGCCAAAAGTGCCGATAGATACAGGACATTCGCCATTTATCATATAGAGAGGGGGTATTATATGACCGCAGCAAAGCAGCCTATCAGGGAGAAATCGACGTTGTTTGTGGCGGATTCCCGTGCCAACCATTCAGCGTTTCAGGACGAAGAAAAGGAGCGGAAGACCACCGTGACCTCTGGCCGGAAATGTATCGCATTATACAGGAATCACGGCCCAGCTGGGTTATTGGCGAAAACGTTACTAACTTCACGCGCTTGGCATTCTCCCGCACAAAAACTGACCTGGAAAGCGCAGGCTACACCGTGCAACCATTTATTATTCCGGCTTGCGCCGTCGGGGTGCCGCATCGACGGGATCGGGTCTGGATTATTGCCCACCGTCCTGCGTGCAGATGGAACAATGACAAACCTTCGCAGCCGTCTGCGCCGTCACGAGACTTGGGAAACCGCATCAAGTCCAACTGCCCGAATTTTACGCGGCAGCAAAGAAGATCAGTTAAACCCCGAATATATCGAGGAAGTAATGGGATTCCCCAAGGGATGGACCGCATTGCCGCACTAGGAAATGCCGTGGTTCCTCAAATTGCTGAAATGATTGGCAAAGCAATTATCTTCTCAGATCAAAATCAAACACGCTCTAAACAGGAAGAGGACTGAAAAATGCCCCGTGTATTATTATGCATAATTTTAAGGTTTAATTACCATAACGTGATGGCTCTAATATGGACACTTAGTTAATATGATGCAATAACCAGAGCAATAGAAACAAATATGAAGCTTTTACTTGAAGGTTATTCATTATAACCAAGGCGCGCGGTTGTTGTAACGCCTTGGTTATAATGAATGGCGGACAGAGTGGGATTGACTTAATGCTTTGCATTTGCGTCGTTCCAAAGACTGTTGTCCTTGTTATCGAACTAGAGCCCTCATCCCAAAACTATCATTTTTTCCAAAATAAGCCGCGCTGTTGCGCTATGGCCTATTTTGGAAAATGGCGGACAGAGTGGGATTCGAACCCACGGTACGCTCGCACGCACGCCGGTTTTCAAGACCGGTGCCTTAAACCGCTCGGCCATCTGTCCGACAGTGGGTTTATCAAAAATATTAGCTATAGGCAAGGTGAATATATAAAAAATGTACTAATTGCAATCTTTTGCCTTTTTTTAGATAATATGCTACACTGAAGGGACACGAAATATATTAATTAGTTATTTAAACATATAAATAACACATAATGAGATGACACATGGCTAATCCAATAAGTGATAAAATTCAGCAAACAAATGCTGAAAATCAGCAACCACATCAAGCTCAGCAGCAAACTGCCGAACAAGATGCCCAGAAAGATACAAAGCAAGAACTTTCTGCCATGCCTGGTGCTGATAAAATGGCTGCACTTCAGGAAAAGGCGGCCAAAGCAATGGCTGGGGGCATCACCAAAGGCGGCATACCTGGTGGTAATTTGGCAGGTGGTGGACAAGAAAGCTCACCTCAACAAGCTGGCCAACCAACGGCAGGGCAGCCTGCAAAAAATAATGGCGAAGCGCCTGATCGTACAACCGAAATAATGGTTCAGGATGCTATGCGAGAAAATGGAGTGGCCCCAGCTTTGGTCAACCGCGAGGGAATGAGTGATTTTGATCGTAAATCATTAAGGATGGCGGCACGTGGTGAAGATGGAAAAAGAGAGAAGCAAGAACTTAATGATGGATTTGGTTCCCATAGATTAAATGAACAAAATCCAAAAATGAAGGATAGTCTTGACCAAGCAAAATCTGGCGGAAAGCTTGATAGTTTGCGCGGCGCTTCCGGCGGACAAGATGTAAGTAATGGTGCATTATTTAGCCAAATCAGCCCAACAGCAACACCTGCAGCAGCACGCGGCCAATCTGCCGGCGTAGGTATGTAATTACTTAGACTACTAATGAATTAATTTATTACTGCTACATAAAACAGTAAGCACATGAACTTGGTTCCGCATTAAATAAACTCAAATTTAATAGCTATGATAATCAAATCATAAAGCAAAATAGTAAATAGTACGTTGCAGGTTCTGCTGTATTACTTACTGCTGTATTACTTACTGCTGTATTACTTACTGCTGTATTACTTACTTCTGTATTACTTACTTCAAAAGCATCTCAGAATAAAAACAACTCCCTATAATCAAATAGCTGGAGCATATTTCTCCTCTACATAACGCTCCACCATCGCCTTAAAATCTTGAGCGATACGCTCTCCTCGCAATGTCGATACTTTTTTACCATCAATAAAAACCGGTGCAGCAGGTGACTCTCCTGTACCTGGCAGACTAATACCTATATTAGCATGCTTGCTTTCACCTGGCCCATTCACAATACACCCCATCACAGCAACTTCCATTTCTTCAACACCTTCATATTGGCCACGCCATAACGGCATTTGCTCCCTAAGGTAATCTTCAATATCAGATGCCAATTCTTGAAATAAAGTACTGGTAGTTCGGCCACAACCAGGGCAAGCCGTAACCTGAGGGGTGAATGACCTCAAACCCATACTCTGTAGTATTTCTTGCGCGACGACAACTTCTTTAGTTCGGGATTCTCCTGGCTGTGGAGTTAATGAAATGCGGATAGTATCCCCTATCCCCTCCTGCAACAAGATAGACAGTGCTGCCGTTGAAGCAACAATTCCTTTTGCCCCCATTCCAGCCTCTGTTAGCCCCAAATGCAGAGCATAATCACAACGGCTAGCCAAATCACGATATAAACGAATCAGGCGCTGAACCCTACTTACCTTACAAGCTAGCAATATTTTATTCGCCGGCATTCCAAGCTCTTGCGCTCTAGCAGCACTTTGTAGAGCAGACTGGATTAATGCTTCACACGATACTTCATCAATCCCTACCGGCGCTGAAGATGCCTGATCCTCATCTAAAAGTTTAGCCAGCATAACTTGATCTAAACTCCCCCAGTTCACTCCAATACGAACGGGCTTATCGTAACGTAACGCCGCATCAATCATTGCTGAAAATTGCGCATCCTTTTTTGCACCGAACCCCACATTTCCAGGGTTAATACGATATTTAGATAATGCTTGAGCACATTCTGGATACTGCGTTAGCAATGTATGGCCATTATAATGAAAATCACCAACTAGTGGAACCATACATCCTTGAGCATTTAGCTGCTCCCATATTTTAGGAACTGCCGCCGCAGAAGCTTCGTTATCTACAGTAATCCGCACAATTTCTGAACCCGCAGCAGCCAGAGCTTTTACTTGTAAAACAGTTGAAGAAACATCTGCAGTGTTTGTGTTAGTCATTGACTGCACCACAATCGGCGCATCACCACCAACCATTACTCCGCCAACATTTACTTGTAGCGACTTTCTTCGCACCCCTACTGCCATATTCATCTCTATTTCTATTAACTTAAGAAGTTCTAGTCTATTGTAACCCGCGCCAATAAGGTTGGTATCTCTAGCTTTAATATATTTTCTTCATCAATCAAGCTTGCAATATCATTAACAATATTACCATTAACATATATCTCTATCAGTGAGCTATCATCAATAGTTAAGAACAGGCCTTCTTCCGAAGGCATAAAGAAAGTATCTCCAGCACTTAGCTCTATAGTTTCTACTTCTATATTTGCTAGTTCCTCACCTAATGCTTCATCGGCACTGATATCTACACCCTCAACAGCCGCCACTTCTTCAGAAGACAATGTAGCATTAGCAGCCGCAGGGTTATGTAATGTAAATACAGCATCTTTTACTGCAATCACTGTAATTTCATACTCATCCGCTGTTAACTGTTCTGACAATTTATCTTTTGCTGCTTCACCACTTAATTGACGTGCCAACTCTGCATCCACACCAGAAACATCAACTGCTGAACTATCTGCAGCAATAATAGAAGTTTTTTCTCCAGATTTTTCAACTGAAGGCTGTTGCGTAAGCCATACTCCATATATTAGAAGTGCAAGAATAATACCAACAACAACAACCATCGTCCCAGGATTAAATTCACTTTTATGCGGCACAGGCTCGCTATGCTTCTGCCCTTGTGAAGAAGACTCTTCTTCACCCTCATGCAGTTGGTTTAACGCACGATCATATAAACTTAAGATTTCATCTTCATCAAGACCAAGGCACTCAGCATAGCTTTGCAAATATCCTCGTGTGTATACACTACCAGGCAATTCATCAAAATCACCTGATTCCATAGCCTTCAGGTATACTATACGTATATTTGTTTCGTTGTGCGCGTCATCAAATGACAAATTTTTTGCATTACGACCTTCACATAAGCGTGCGCCAACAGAAGAAAGAGTTACGCGAGGCACTTTCACCTCAGAAGAAGCTATATCACCATCCGATTCCACCGCTTCATTATCAGGTATTTTATTTGTATTAGTATTCACACTTGCCCCCTTGCAATAACCAAACCACCTGAAATAATATCAGTTGCTGGCAGTCAGTATATTAGTGCTATTAAAGATTAGCAATAATCATATTATCAAAAGCAGGCTCTGTACCATCTGGAAGCTCTGCACGCAACACATTATAATCCAATCCGTGACTCATATGTGTCAGTATAGCCCGTTTTGGTTTTACTTTTTCAATCCAAGACAATGTCCTTTCTAAATGAGCATGTGTTGGTGCTTCTTCATAAGCAAGACAATCCACTACCCAACAATCAATTCCAGAAAGCAGCGTAAGAGCTTCGTCTGATAATTCTTTTACATCTGTCGAATAAGCAAAATTACCTATCTTATAACCAATAGACTTTCCTGCCCGCCCATGGCTTTGCTCGAACGGGGTAATATCCACCCCGCACAATTTAAACTCTACACCGGATTTTATTTCATTGGCTTGCAAACTAGGCCGATACCACCCCGCCTGCTCAACAGGGGAAGAAAAAGCATAGTCAAATTGCATTTTTAGGCGCTCTAATGTTTGAAAGTCACCATATATTGGCAAAGGAGCATTATTCCGGTAATTAAATGCTCGTGTATCATCAATACCGTGGATATGATCAGCATGGGCATGAGTATATAACACATGATCCACTTGAGTTATGTTATTCACAAGTGCCTGCTGGCGCAAATCAGGCGTGGTATCTATTAATATATTACCACCCGACGTTTCCAAAAAAACCGAGGAACGCAAACGCTTATTTCGGCAATCGTCAGAAGTACACACAGCACATTCACAACCGATGATCGGAACTCCTGATGAACCACCGCAGCCTAATATTGTTACCCGCATCATTTTTTTGCCTTATCAAACAGCGTAAAAAAATTCTCCGTTGTGGTGCGCGCAACAATATCAAACTCTATTCCTAATAAGTCTGCTAAATAAGTCGCCGTGAATTTAGTGTATGCCGGTTCGTTTGTTTTCCCTCTATGTGGGGTTGGTGCCAAATATGGCGCATCCGTTTCCACCAACAAACGTGATAGAGGCAACTGGGATACGGCTTCCTGAAGCGCCGTTGATTTCTTAAAAGTTATTATGCCACTTATAGATATATAGCCACCAATTTTTATAGATTCTTCAGCTAGATACAGCGAAGAACTAAAGCAATGGATTAGAAATTTAAAACTACCTTTTTCCATTTCATCACGCAAGATTTCAATTGTATCTTCATCCGCATCCCTACTATGCACAATAACTGGTAGCCCTGTTTTGCGAGCAGCGGCAATATGCGTACGAAAACGTTCTTGCTGCGCCTCTCTTGCGCTATGCTCATAAAAATAATCTAACCCTGTTTCACCTATACCAATCACTTTTGAGTGTAATGATGCCTGCACCAGTTCATCAACAGTTACATTTTCTTTATCAGCTTCATGCGGGTGAATACCAACCGAAGCCCATATTTCCGGATATTTTTCTGCAATAGCCAGCACTTCAGGAAATTCTGACATTTTAGTACAGATTGTCTGCATTATGCTTACGCCATTTTCTTTAGCGCGTGCAATAACTGCGCCTACATCCTCTGAAAATTGTGGAAAATTTAAATGGCAATGTGAGTCTACCAACATTATAAGATTAAGCTCCCCTTACTTATCTGAATTTATCTTTGATATATTATATAATAGATAGTTATATCATATTACTTTGTTATTTACTTACTATCTGCCACTATTACAACTTTGATTCAAAGCCACATAATATCAGCCCCACGATATCATACTAAAAACTATACCGTTTCAAGGCGAGGGAATACCCCTTCTGGCTTTTCGATTACTACACCACTTTTTAGAGAGAAGTCATTACTCATATGAACCAAGAGCCTCTCTTCTTCTGCTATGCATAACTGATCTAAAAGCTTGTTAGACGATTGAGGGCAGAAAGGCTGTAGCAAAATTGCCAAACATCGGACAGACTCAGCTAACGTATATAATACAGTCCCCATACGCTCCACCTTACCCTCTTTACGCAATGTCCATGGAGCCTGCTGATCAACATACTCATTAGCTTTGCGAGCAAAATGTATAATACGCTCAATTGCTCCACTAAAGTCCGCACCAATCATCTTCTTCCGTATGCTTAAATTCTGACATTGATGTATTAATTTTAAATCACCTTCTGTCGGATCTAAAAACGAAGGAATTACACCATCAAAATTCTTAAAAATCATTGAAAGTGTTCGTTGAGCTAAATTGCCTATTGTATTTGCAAGCTCGGCATTAACAAGCTCTCCAATGCGCTCTCTACTAAAATCACCATCGTTACCAAAGGGCATGGCACGCAACAAAAAGTAACGTAATTGATCTAAGCCGTATGTTTCCACAAGCTCTTGCGGTGCAACAACATTGCCTAACGATTTTGACATTTTTTCGCCTTCAATGGTCCACCAGCCATGCGCTATTATTTTTTTAGGTAATGGAATATCCGCCGCCATCAAAAATGCTGGCCAATACACTGCATGAAAACGAACAATGTCCTTACCTATCACATGGATAGGTCCTTCGCTTTTATCATTATTCCAGAATTTTTGATACTCTCCACCTTCCTCATCAGGAAAGCCACATGACGTCAAATAGTTTGTTAATGCGTCAATCCAAACATACATTACATGTTTGTTTTTACTTTCGGAAGCAACTGAGTCAGGCAAATCGACACCCCAATCAAATGTTGTCCGTGAAATAGACAAATCTTTAAGGCCGCCGGCAACAAAGCTCCGTACTTCATTTAATCTAGAATTTGGATAAACGAAATCAGGATTATTGTCATAAAGCTCCAGCAATTTATCTTGCCACTTAGATAGGTCAAAGAAATAGCTCTCTTCTTCTACCCACTCCACCTCAGCTCCAGTTGGCGCAAGCTTTTTTCCATCCTTTTCAATCAACTCTCCATCTTGATAATATGCCTCATCCCGAACGGAATACCACCCTGCATAGCTATCAAGATATATGTGACCATTATCAACCAGTTTCTGCCACAAACCTTGCGCTGCCTTTCTATGGCGATTCTCTGTTGTGCGAATAAAGTCTGTATTGCTGATATTTAATAAATTTGTTCCACCGGCACTTTCTTGCGGATCATTTACCAACACCCTAAAACGCTGAGAGATTTCATCTGTAAATCCCTGAGGATCTAGACCTTTAGCTTTTGCCGCCTTATCAACTTTCTGACCGTGCTCATCTGTTCCCGTTAGAAACTTTACCTCTGCTCCATCTAAGCGCATAAACCGAGCCAAAACATCACAAGCAACTGTTGTGTATGCATGACCTAAATGAGGGCTATCATTTACATAATATATTGGGGTAGTAATATAAAAATGTTTATTCTCGGTTACGTGATTAGTCACAACAACACTCCATTGGCAAACAAAAAGATATCGCTTTTTATGCGATGCCTTCTCCATAAGCCATAGAGGGCAATTGTGCAATTGCTATTTATCACCCTGACTCAGCAAAGTTGCTATTTTTTGATATAATACATCAAAGCCAAAACTTATTTATGCATTAACACGAAATTTTTTAAGATAACTATCAATACGCTCTTCTGAAAATGGCTTTAATACATATCCATCTACACCACGCATCAGAGCCTGCTTTACAGAACGTTCGTCATTAATAGCCGAACACATCACAACATGCGGCATCATCCTTGCAGCACGCTCACTCACCAACTTATTTAGTGCTTCGTAAAATTCCATTCCATCCATTTTTGGCATTTTCCAATCCAGAAATACTATCCGCGGCATTGTAGACTTACAGTATTCCAAGGCTTCTTCCCCACCATTAAAAACTTCTGCATCATAGCCAAGATCTTTCAAAATTTTCCAAAGAATAAAACAGTTATCCTCTGAGTCATCTACTACTAAACATGGTTTATATGCCATTCTTCCACTCCTTCACTCATCAATTCATTACTTTAAATTTAACATAAAAACATTAAAAATATGTTAAAAAAGAAAATTAAATAGCTTCCTTCTGATATAACATATTAGATATTATCCTTTTTTTACCAAGCAGGGCATGAAGGTATTACGAACCTAAAAGTTGCCCCAGCCTCACCTTCTTCATTATTTTCAGCATATACATCCCCCTCATGAAGCCTTATTATTTCGCGCACAATTGAAAGCCCCAAACCGGTTCCCCCGCTGCCATCATATGTTTTAGTTGACTGTGTAAACATTTCAAAAATTGACTTTTCTTCACCTGCGGGAATACCCATCCCATGATCTCTAACAGCCACAGATACACTACCATCAAGCAATACGCTTATTAGTAGCTCTACTGTTTCATCATCAGGCGAGAACTTAATTGCATTACCTAAAAGATTTGTAAGCACTTGAGTAATACGAACCTCATCGCAAAACGCATGTATCTTTTCTTGTGGCGCTTTAATAAAAACTTGAACACCCTTTTTTTCCCAACGATAACGCAGCTCATCCTTAACAATTTCTGCCAATTCAACCATATTACATTCAGCGTAATGCATTTTTTCTTTGCCCGAATTTAACTTACCAAAGTCTAATATCCCTTCGATTAATGAGCATAATCGTTTGGCAGCTTGGTTAATGCGTTGAAAGTAAAAATCGACAGATTTAACATCTAAAGAAATACCTTCCTTGCTAGACTTTTCAATATCCTTAATGCCAAACTCCGAAAACTGCAAAACACCATGAACAGGGGTCCTGATTTCATGACTCATATTCGCAATCCAAATTTCTTTATCTTTATTGCCTTGTTCTAGCGTTTCAATTGAAAAACTAAGCTCTCTTGTACGTTCTCGCACTTCTTTTTCTAAAGCTTCCCTATTATACTGCACTTCTTGCATCATTTTATTGAACACACCAACCAACACGCCAGTTTCATCATTTGCAGTATGGTTCACCCGCACAGCATAATCATTCTTACTTACTGCCTCAGCAGCTTTTGCAAGATCCATAATAGGGCCAACCACATGCGAAACAACACGACGTGTCAAAAGATATGCCAGCAACAACGCTAATAATAAAAATAACACCCCTCCACATACTGCACGTATTGATTTCGCAATCACATCACGACCATCTGATACAATATAAAGCGAAGCAACCGCTCGCCCGTTAGGAGACGTTACATCATCATGGAAAGAAAATTCTGTAAACCCTTTACGTGTCATCCCCTTTACTGGCAGAGATGCTTTTTCAGGACAATGCTTCACCTTCTTGCCAGCGACTTCTTTTTCCACCTGCTCATTAGGGATATATTCTGCTAATAATTTATTCTGAGAAGTATATAGACAAGCCAAGATAATTGACTTCTTGATGGAAACATCTGAGATAACACCTAAGGCCTCCCCTTCATCTTCAAATAGCATTACAGGAGCAGCTCTTTTGCTTGCTGCCTGATGCACAAGCTCCATTTCACGTTCTATTGACTCTAATGTTCCTGAATAGGTATCGTAGATAAAAAATAGCGCAAAATTAGCCAATAACACTCCAAAAACAATAGTCATCACCATAACGGTTAAACGGCGCGCAATTGATGTACGGCGCTCCACTACTAGAGAATCAGTATCCTGCGTTTCTGCAACCATATTTCCTACTTCCTAAGTTACTTAATATTACTCCATGTTCGAAACTTTACTTTACTTCAACAAGCCGTTACAAAAAAATATTTTTGTAATTTAAAGTGACTTTTGTTAATTTTGGTGTTAAAACGTTGCACTGTGCACACTGAACTATATGACAATGTTTTTTATTACAGGTGAACCTGTTCGCGGAGGTGTTAGTTTGACCACTTCTTTATTAGATACACAGCATGATCTTAATGTTATGTTGCCGCAATCATTTATTCCAGATGATGCAAATCCTGTCTTCTTTAACGGCCTAGAATATAGGTTCACCAAAGACCCTGAATTACTTGATGATTTTATTGCAGCACGAAAACGTATATATTCACTGCGTGATGTAACCGCTAAATCAGTTACTGCAAATGAATCATGGGATTATGGCCTAGACACCAACGTGTTAACCATACTTGATAATGGAAAATGCATTGGTGGCGGCATCGTTATTAACAGAAAAAACTCTACAGAGGGAGAATTCCCATTCGAAAATAGAAGCTTTAGGTTGTCAAACCATTTTCCTCAGCTCAATTTAATAAATACTCCACACAGCCTGCAGAAGACTATTTTTGTAACACCACACCCAAAGTATAAAAATTGTACAGCAATGATGTATATACAGATATACAACTTCTGTCGGCATAACAATATTCGTTACCTTTTTAGTACGCCACATTCTGTTTCTGCGCGCCGTGCAATTCGCACGATCCACCAACTAAAACTAAACATACATGCCAAAGTAATAAACCACATCACCCTCCCCCATGAAGAGCGCTGGAACGGTTACCCTAGAAAGTTATTTCTAATAGACTTACGCTCAGCCCTTGATGATTCTATTTTTTAGAAGTTATATCTCTAGATAGAACCTGTGACATGTAACACTCTAATACAGCTATAAATAGCTTATTATTCAATATAACCCCCGCTGATTGTCGCTTTATGGCACAGTTTAATGCTATAATTCAACTTAAGTAAGTTATGTTTGTATTACAAAATTACTATATACTTCAGCAGGGAAAGATGAAAAAATTTACTATATCAAAAAAAGTTTTGTCTGTTAGCGCACTATGCACAACATTGCTCAATCCCCTTATTACTTCTGCTCATGCCTCCGCACCATTTTCATTGCAAGACCTAAGCAATTTGGAAGTAACATCCGTTTCTAAGCAGCCCGAACGTGCTTTTGATGCCGCCGCCGCACTGCATGTGATAACCAGTGAAGATATCCGCCGCTCTGGCGCAGAAAGTATCCCTGAAGTATTAAGACTTGCAACCGGCATTCAAGTTGCAAGAATTGACAGCAACAAATGGGCAATTTCATCACGTGGATTTAACGAACAATTAGGAGAAAAGATTCTTGTTCTTCTTGATGGAAGAAGCCTGTATTTGCCAGAATTTTCTGGAGTATTATGGGATGTTCAAGACGTTATTATAGAAGATATTAAACGTATTGAAGTTATCCGCGGCCCCGGCGCAACATTATGGGGGGCGAATGCTGTAAACGGCGTAATTAATATTATCACTAAAGATGCATCAGAAACTCAAGGAATGCTAGTAAGCTCTGGTATAGGCAATGACGAGAGCGGAATCACCTCACTTATCCGCCATGGTGGAAAAACCGATGATGATCTTTTCTACCGACTCTACGCTAAGACCTTCAAAAAAGGTGAAGACACGCGCACAGATGGACAAGGAGGCGGCAACGGGTGGCAACAGCAACGTTTTGGATTTCGTACAGACTGGGGCCATAACACTAGCAATAAATTCACCGTCCAAGGCGACGCCTATAGAACTGAAAAAGATAGACGAACCCAATTACTAACGCCAACTTTGCATGAAGTCTTTAAAGAAGACAGCAATAATGGCGGAAATATTATTGCTCGCTGGAACCACACCTTTGATAATGCATCCGAATCAAGTTTACAGCTTTATTACGACCTTGCAGACCGCAATCACCTACTACTTACCCGTAAGGTGCAAACATTCGATGTCGATTTGCAACATACAATTGACCTAAACAATCGCAATGAGCTTGTTTGGGGTGGTGGCTACCGCCATTACTCTACCAAGCTTGACGACACTGAATATTATAGCTTTGCTCAAGAAAGTTATAAGACCAATCTATATAACGCTTTTATACAAAATAAATATGCGGTAATCCCAGATAAGTTTTTTCTAATTGCAGGCGCCAAGCTTGAACACACTACTTTTACAGGGTTTGAATTTCAGCCCAATATACGGGCTTCATGGCATCCAACGGTTAATCAAACTGTGTGGGCAGCAGTTTCTCGAGCCGTACGTACGCCAAGCATTGGTGAGAATGATATCACTCTAATTAATGGAATATCATCACAAACAGGAGGATTTCAAAAACTACAAGGAAATCGCTTTATAAGGTCAGAAGACTTATTAGCCTATGAAATAGGCTATCGGGCACGCCCTGCTTCATCGCTATTTTTCGATATTTCCGCTTATTATAATAAATATAGCGACCTGCGCTCTGCTGAAATAGGAAATTTTACACTTGATGGGCGCGATGTAATAATTCCGGTTGCAAATAACGGACAGGCCACTATATTCGGCGCCGAGATTGCTGCTAATTGGGATGCAACTAGGAATTGGAGGCTATCGGGAACATATACATGGACAAAAGGTGACCTTGATATAGATATATTATCTGATAAAGGCGAAGGACGAGTACCAAGCCATCAATTTACCTTACGCTCTCATTACAACATAACACCTAATGTTGAGTGGGACACATTACTCTATTATGTTGGAGAATTAGATACTATTGATGTTGATGCTTATACAAGGCTAGATGTACGACTGGGGTGGAGGCCTGAAAAAATTGACGGCGTAGAACTAAGTCTTGTTGGTCAAAATTTACTAGATGACCGACATCAAGAATTCTCAAAACCATCTAACACAGAATTTGCATCAGAAATTAGTCGCACCATCTATGCTAAAATAGCTTGGAAATTTTAAATAGCTTAATTTAATAAAAGAAAAGAAGACCACATAATATTAAACTACAAAGTATTTAGTAAAATAAGGAACTTGATGAAACACCGCTTGCATATAGAAAAGCACGTTATAATAATTGCACTTATTGCTGGGTTATTTTTCAGTAGCGAGAGCCATGCACAGCGCGCACTTGATAGCAAGCTAACGTCAAAAGTGGTTACATCACTTGTGCAGTATATTAAATGGGAAAAAAATTCAAAAGATCAGATGATTATCTGCACGTTTGGCGATGAAGATGTTGGCAAGGCAATTTCTGCACTAAATGTACCAAATATTTCCTCTCGCATTACTACAGATATTGATCAAATTAAATCCGATTGTAATATTGTATATATCGGCGGAAATGAAGTAAATAATATTGATGCTATTTTATGGAAAGTAAAGCCACTAGATGCCGCCACCATAAGCGCTATTCCAGGCTTTGCACGAATGGGCGGCATGATAGAAATTGATGCCAACAGCGCAAAAAAGCTAAAATTCCTTATCAATGTTTTATCTGCTAAAAAATCAAATGTTGTTATCTCTTCTGATCTTTTAAGTATATCAAGCATTGTAAAGAACTAATTCTTATACAGTATGCAAAACTGCAGCTATCTGCCTTCCTTCAGACAACAGAGCATTCCATGTTCTACATGCAGCACCTGTGTTCATTACCTCTACCGTTATTTTATTTTTCCTAAGCACTTTTTCTAATTCGTCAGAGAAAAAACGAGCCGATTCTCCACCACCATATAAAAGAATATCAACCTCTTCTGCACGCTCAATAATTACGGAAATATTTAACTCAGATACCTCTTCTCTTATATCATCTAATATCAATGTCCGGTCTGGAAAAAGTATAAGGTCAGAACTATAGCGCTCACCCGTAATTACAAAGCCACCATTACCATACTTATCTACGATCTGGCTTCCACGAGCGATAAGTGGCGTAATATCAACCATATAAAGCTATACCTTATTTTTTAAACAATAACTTAGATAGGAATTGTTGTTGGCTTATTTTTCTTTAACCAAAGAACCACCATCATACGCGTAAGAAGAATGGCTGAAAACATTGATGCCAAAATACCAATAGAAAGCGTTACAGCAAAACCTTTTACTGCACCAGAACCATAAGCATATAGTAAAATTGTAGCCATTAATGTTGTTATATTTGAATCAACAATTGTTTTTAATGCCTGACGAAATGCATGATCAACTGCTGCAAATGGAGTTTTGCCTGATGATATTTCTTCCCTTATTCTTTCAAAAATAAGGACATTCGCATCAACAGCCATTCCCATTGTAAGAACCATTCCTGCAATTCCAGGTAATGTTAGCGTAGCTTGGAAAAAGGATAATGCTGCAATAATTAATATCATATTCATCGCCAGCGCAATGGTAGAAAACACACCAAAAAGGCCGTAACAAATAATCATAAATATTACTACCAATACAACACCCAGCATTGCCGCCATTTTACCTGCCTCAATAGAATCCTTACCTAAGCTAGGACCAACAGAACGCTGCTCTAACACACTCATATCAGCAGGCAATGCACCAGAACGAAGAAGCAATGCCAAATCGCTTGATTCTTGCATTGAATTACTGCCGGTAATAATACCCGACCCTCCAAGGATGGCTGTGCGGATGTTAGGTGCACTAATTACTTTACCATCAAGAACTATTGCAAAAGGTTTACCTATGTTCTTTTTAGTGATTTGACCAAATTTTCTAGCACCAGGAGTATCAAACCTAAAAGATACCGCAGGACGATTTGCTTCATCAAATGTAGCTCCAGCACCTATTAATGAATCCCCCTTTAACTCCACTTTTTTACGCACTAAATAGTAAGTTCGTCCTGTAATATTTTCAGTTCCTTGAAGCAACTTTGTTCCAGCTGGGATATGTACTGGCTTCTTTTTGGGGAATGGGTTAGTTGCATCCATCAAGTGGAATGTCATTTGCCCTGTAGTACCGACCATATCAATAATGCGCTGAGGGTCGCTCTCACCGGGAACTTGTAACAACAAGCGACTATCTCCTTGACGCTGAATAATCGGCTCACGCGTTCCCATAGCATCAACTCGACGACGCACAGTTTCAATAGCCTGACTAATCACATCAGTTTTCATTGTTGATAGTCTATCTGGACGATAGGCCAGTGATATTGCTGCACCATTTATTTCTAGTTCAGCTTCTAAGTAATAGTCCTTAAAAATCTCTTCCAGTTGAGAGGCATGAGAACTATCGCGTAGTGTAAAAACCAGTTTTCCTTCTACCACCCGTAAGTTCCTGTAACCAATTCGATTCTTACGTAACCTCTCACGAACGGCATATTCCATTTCCGCATATTTATCTACTAAATACCCATCAAAATCTACATCCCATAATAAATGAACACCACCTTGCAGGTCCAATCCTAAATTAAGTGTATGAGAAGACAAAACACTACTTGCTGACTCACGAATATCCTTTGGCAGTATATTTGGCAATGCATAATATATTGCCAACAAGCATATTGCTATAATCATGGAAATTTTAGCGCGAGAAAAATCAAGCATAGTTATTTACCTATTCATATACCCTGTTACTGACAGCAACAGTTAAAATTCATTAACTCTGAAAAGCATTATGCAGCTTCTTTAGGCTCTGTTTTTTTACCTGCAGCTTTTTTAGTGGTCGTTTTCTTAGTAGTACTCTTAGCTGGAGTTTTTTTAGTAGTAGCTTTTTTAGCAGGAGTTTTAGCCTTTTTCTCTTCAACGGATTCTACTGAAGAAGCTTTTTTAGCACCCTCCTCACCTTTATTGGCAATAAGCTCAGTAATTGTACTACGAACAACGTTAACGCGTACACCTGGAGCAATTTCCACTTCCAGCATAAAGTTATTTCCATCAACCGAAGTTACAACAGCTTCAATCCCTCCAGCGGTAATCACTGTAGCACCTTTTTGCAAAGAAGCGGTCATTTCACGGTGAGCTTTAAATTTTTTGTTCTGCGGTCTAATAGCAATAAAATAAAATACAAGAACAACCAGAATCATTGGCACTAAACTACCTAAAGCACTGGGCTGTGGCGCTCCAGCCGCAACTTCCTGAGCTATTACTGCCGTAGGAACCACTACACTTATTACCAATGCCGCCAATATTCCTTTAATATTTTTCATGACCTTTCACTCTCTACTCTTATCCATTATTATAATTTTTTATTTGCCCCTACAGAACAAGCAGGACATCAAATGAAAGGTGACTATAGCGATTTGATATTATCTTACAAGTGTTTTACAAGTGCTTCATAGGATCAAGTGCTTTGTTTTTCTTACGAATAGCAAAATAAAGCTGCGGACGGCTAACATCACCTGTTTTACCAACTTCTGCAATTATTTGACCTAAGTTAACACGATCTCCCTTACCTACTTTTACTGACTTAAGGTGTGCATATGCCGTCAACCAACCACCACTATGACGTATAATTAATAAGTTACCGTATCCTTTCAGTCCATTACCGTTGTAAACCACCGTGCCGCTTGCTGCAGATTTTATTGGAGAACCCGCAGGTAAAGCGATGGCAATACCATCATTATATTCGTTTCCTTTACCCACGGCACCAAAGCGTGAAAGTATTTTCCCTCGGGCTGGCCACTCAAAATATCCTGCTTTAGTAGCCTTATATGTTACATCTGTTTTAGCAGAACGCACTTTAGGCTTGCTTCTAATTTGTTGATGAGCAAGTTTTGTATTATTAGCACTAGAGGGTTTTGATGCTGAGATATTATCTGTCTTATTAGGACGAGAAACCTGCACAGGCTGAGTAGTTTTTTGCTTTGAAACGTTTTTTGTATAGGACTTAGCCTTGTTAGGTGATGCCTTATATCGCACATGTGGTATTCGTAAAAACTGCCCTACTTCTAACCTGTAAGGCTTTCTTAAATTATTCAACCGCGCAATTTGAACCATATCCATATGGTGCTTACGAGAGATTTCAAATAAATTATCTCCTTTCTTCACCTTATAATTCCGCATTTTAGGAACCAGAAGCATCTGCCCCTTTTGAATCACATAAGGCGGCCGCAATTGATTTGCCTCCATTATCGCCAAAACAGGAACATTTTCTCTACGAGATAATGCAAAGACTGTATCTCCAGCCCTTGCCCTTACTTTATAATGAGCATTTTTATACTCTTGACTCTGCCTTGTTACAGGTGATGAAACGCTACCATCCTTTTCGCCATAAAACTGCTTACCTCGAAATGCAACATCAGCAGGGCTTTGCGAACAACCCATTAATAACATTATAGTAGAGCATAACACATACAAATTATGCTTATACTTCCTGTGCTTCTGCATTTACTATCCCCAATTCACAGTGCTCACTATGTGCACCACTATATACCATGCATCTAGCAAGGAGTGATAACTGTTTTTCCATCCATATATGGCTGAAGAGCATCAGGAATCCGCACGGTTCCATCTTCGTTTTGATAATTCTCTAAAATTGCCACTAAACATCGGCCAATTGCTAAACCAGAACCATTTAATGTGTGTACAAACTGTGTCTCACGCTCTCCTTTTGGGCGACAACGAGCGTTTAGCCTTCTTGCTTGAAAATCACCAACCAGTGAGCAGCTTGAAATTTCTCTATAATGCAGCTGCCCTGGCATCCACACCTCAATGTCATAAGTACGCCTAGCAGCAAAACCTGTATCGCCACTACAAAGAAACATCACCCGATAAGGTAAGTCTAGGCGCTGAAGGATATGCTCTGCACAAGCCGTCATTCGTTCCAGCTCCTCTTCCCCTTGGTCCGGAGCGACAATACTAATTAGTTCTACTTTATAAAATTGGTGCTGACGAATTAAGCCGCGTGTATCACGACCAGCAGAACCAGCTTCTGAACGGAAACATGGCGTTCTTGCGGTCAATCTTATGGGCAATAATTCTTCTTCAACAATTGCCTCACTCACCATATTAAGTAATGGCACTTCTGATGTTGGAATAAGATACCTACCATCACTTGTTTCAAAAGAATCTTCTGCAAATTTTGGCAATTGCGATGTACCATACATTGCACCGGGCCGAACCAATAACGGAGGTGACACTTCTTCATAGCCAAACTTATTAGTATGCACATCAAGCATGAAGTTTCCTAGGGCACGCTCTAAACGAGCAAGATCTCCCTTCAGCACAGAAAAACGTGCACCAGACATCGTTGCCGATGATTCAAAATCCAATAAGCCTAATGCCTCTCCAATATCCACATGGTCCTTTACTTTAAAGCCAAACTCTGGAGGTGTACTCCAATTACGCAACTCGATATTTTCACTTTCATCTTCTCCATTAGGCACATCAGAATCCATAATATTAGGTAAAGAACCTAATAATCCGCCAAGAAGTGAATTGGCTGTTCCTTCATCAGCATTTTCTTGCTGAGATTTTAGCTGAGACAATTGCGCCTTCACCTCAGAGGACCTCTCCATTAGCGGCTGCGCCTCTTCTTTTTTTCCTTGCCCCATTAGTGCGCCAATCTCTTTAGCAAGACGATTACTCTCTTGCTGGACGTCTTGCAATTTAGTTTGCAAGTCACGCCTTTGCGCATCATGTTTTAAAATTTCATCTGATACAGGAGCTAGTCCACGGCGCACCATGGCCTCATCAAAAGCTTTAGGATTTTCTCTTATCCATTTGATATTATGCATTTTAACCCCTTTTTTTACTTTCTGTCATCCGACAAGATATAATAGAACATTCATAAAGGAACAATAGCGGAAACGCTAGCCCTATCTGACTGATTAAATCAGGCGGTGTTATCACCGCCGCAAATACAAGAATGCCCAATAGTGCATATTTACGCTTGCGCGCTAAACCTTCAGCAGTTACCAAACCAACCCGAGCCAGTAATAATAACAATAATGGCAATTGAAAGCCAACACCAAAAGCAATAATCATCCTCATAACCAACGAAAGATATTCACTCACCCTTGCTTCTAACTGAATGGCTAATGCTCCGTTTTCTCCTAACGACTCAAAGCCAAGAAAAAATTTCCAAGCAAGAGGAAAAATAAAGTAATAAGCCATTGCAGCACCAATGATAAACAAAACCGGACCACCAATAAGAAAGGGCAGCATAACCCTACGCTCATGCTTATATAGTCCTGGAGCTGCAAACTTATATAATTGCGACCCTATCACAGGAAACGCAATTATAAACGCTCCAAAAAAAGCCAGCTTCACCTGTGTAAAAAACATCTCAGTTAGACCGGTAAAAATCAACCTACGCTCAGAAGGAGTTTCATAAGCATCCGCAAGGGGCTGCACTAAAAAATCATAAATATTGCCAGCAAATAAAAAACATACGATAAAGGCAAGAAGAATAGATGAAACTACAATCATTATTCTTTTACGTAACTCTCGCAAATGATCTATTAACGGAGCTTCAACATCATTCTCAGGCACGTGTGAAGAATTATCCTCTTCTTTTAATGCAGGCTCTGGAAGCAAATCTTTATCACTCATCACCGCCTCCAGTTACTTTTTCTCTTTCCTTGGTTACGCCCTTCTGAGAAGAAAGCGGCATAGCTAGAGAATCAATATTTTTTGTACCTTCATTAGATATATCTTCTTCAGCTTCAATATCAGAACCATCAGTAGGGTTTATATCTGCTTGCGAACTATCTGGCGTTTCATCAGGAATATTGGCAGGTTTACGTGCTAAATCCTCAAGTTCACTAATATCATAAGCCGTATAAAATTTACCATCATCACCTAAAATTTGTTTAGTGTTTTCAGGATGGTCAGTGTTTTTTGACTTATTGGATGTTTTCTTATCAGCGGAATCAGCTATATCATCATCTGTTATATCTTCAAACGCATCTGTTAACTCTCTAGCCATCGCCTTTATTTTACGAATAGTTTTGCCTACAGCACGCATTACACCGGGAAGATCTTCTGGTTTTATTACCAAAAGAGCCACTACCACTAAAACTAATATTTCTGTCCAGCCGAGATCAAACATTACATTAGGATGCATTCATTGAGTTGCTATAGCCTAAAAAACAGATCTGCTTGGCTATATAATTAGAGACTAAATGCTAGAGAACCAATTTTAGAAACTATGATTTACTAGAACTATTATCAGATCCGGATTGATCACGAACAGAAGCGCTTGTGTGCTTTTTATCAGCATCACCATCGCTATCGCTTTCATCGCCTTTTAACCCTTGCTTCATGCTGCGAACACCTTTGCCGATGTCGCCCATAACCCGAGGAAGCTTGCCAGCACCAAACACTATCAACACCACTACCAGAATCGCCAATAACTGCCATGGACCAATACTCATCACTTTACCTCATTTGTTATTCTGTTTGCGCCTCTTCTATACGCGATAATACGCCCGAGGAGAAGTTCTTTTACGCTTTTTCTAATTTACAAACCTATTTCTGAAAAAATTCTAACACAGATTCATAACAATATTGCGCTAAATCCCTTCTTGAATCATAGTCTTTAGCCAAAACTGAAGGAAGAAAATGCACCTCAACATCTAAACTACGCTGCTGTAAAAAATACCATAAATGTGGAGCTAAATCCATATCTCCATACCATGCTATATGCGGTCGATCTTTTGATGTTACAGGTTTATTATTAAACTTACTATATTTTATAACCAAAGGCGCAATACGCAATCCAAGACTTTGCATGGATTCATGTTGCGCTACATTAAAAAATCCTGTCTTAAACGGCAAAATATGACTGCCATCTGTTGTTGTACCTTCTGGAAAAAATATCAGACAATCACCTTTGCTTAACCTATCTGCTAGCAAGGCTACATTCTCCTTTGTTTTTGATATTTTCCGCTCAACAAAAACTGTATTACATAATGCAGAAAGCCAGCCAATTACTGGCCATTTTCTTACTTCACTTTTTGAGACAAAAGATGCTGGCAGAACAGATGCTAATATAAGAATATCTAACCAAGAGCTATGATTAGACGTAAATAAAACAGGACGAGAAGACTCTATTTCACCATAACATTGCACCCTAACCCCTAATATGGCAATAATTCCAATATAAGCCTTCATCAATATTTTTTTATATAGCGTGCGTGACACAATTCGCGCAAAAGCAATAATAATTGTAAAAATAAAAATCCAAATTATTAAATTAATAATTTTTAATATAGCCCTTACATGGCCCATTCTAACTATTTCCTAAATAAAAATTCTTATATTTTTGTGGTACTTTTTCCATATCTAGCACAATACACACATCCGTAGTTTGACAATCATAATCGATAAAAGCTCCAGAGCCAATATAGCATCCAACCCGAAGATAGCCTTTAATTAATGCAGGCAGCCGCTTCATTATTGCTTTAACATCTAAGCTCTCAGCCGGCAAACTATTCATCTCTATATAATGTTCCGGCAGAGCACTTATAGATATATCCTCAGGAGTAGAGTGATAATGGTGCAAATAAGATAACTCTTCAGCAATCGCTTCTACATCAACTCCAGAAAAGCTAGCACAGCCAAATAAATAACGAATTTCATAATAATTCATATAAGCCGCAATAGCACGCCACAATAGCTGAATTGTGGCTTTACTACGATACTCACGGTCTACACAAGAGCGCCCTAACTCTAATATACCGTCTTGAGATTCAAGCAGTGGGTCGATAATAAATTCATTCTGTGTATAAAATTTACCAACTTTTGCAGCTCCGGCACGACCTAAAAGACGATATGTTCCTACAACCTTTTCCTTGGTAGTATCAATAACTAGTAAATGATCACAAACAGCATCATACTCATCCCCATCCATTTGTGACTTTATCATATCATCATCCGGATTACCGGACATTTCATTAAAAAAGATACGATATCGCAAACGACGTGCTTGATCTATCTGCTCCTGGCTTTGGGCAAGAACAACCTTTAAATCAGCACCATGAATTCCCGTTAATAGACGTGTATACTTATCAAATTCTGTTAACACACCTTCTTTTGATGAATTAAGACTTACCATTACTCATCTTCCTCACGTCAGCATAGTTAGTATTTATATATAACAGCAATTATAAACTATAGAATATAAATCCGCTTAAATATTATAAGCACCGTTCATAAAAATTAAATAAAGTTTACCAAATATATCAAAAACAAAAAGGCCTCCCTACTAAAAGGAAGGCCTTTTGTTAGCAAGATAACCAAAAACTAGAATACGAAGTCACCTGCAGTTAAGGATGTAACACCCTGAACTGTTATAATAGTTGATGCATCAACTGTAATAATCGCATCCGTAGCAGTATATGTTACAAGCGTTAATGCAGTTGCCGCATCAGGAATAGCACCATAATTAAGATCTAGCTTATCAGTTCCTACAGCAAAGTCTGCAATGATATCCGTACCGCTTCCTGAACCAAATACAAATGTATCAGCGCCATTACCACCATATAAAATATCACTTCCCGTGTCGCCCTGGATAACATCACCACCTACACCGCCATGGATTGTATCATTGCCACTTCCACCATATAGAACATCATTCTGATTTCCGCCTTCTAAGCTGTCATTACCAGCATTTCCGTTCATGGTGTCTGCACCGGCACCGCCCAGCAATGTGTCATGACCATTTCCGCCAAGCACATTGTCGTTACCACCACCAGCAGTAATATGATCCTGATCTCCACCACCATTAATCGTATCTGCACCATTAGCACCAGTTATAATATCATTTCCAGTACCGCCATCTAATAGGCCCGTAGCACTTCCGGAGAGTGTTAATACGTCATTACCGGCATCTCCATAAAGACTATCTTGACCGCTTGAAGCCGTCAACAGATCGTTATTAGACCCACCACGAACCAAGTCGTTTCCAGCACCGCCATCTAAAGTATCATTTCCAGCGTTGCCGTTGATAGTATCACTTCCAGATGCTCCAGTAACAATATCATTACCAGCACCAGCAGTTACAGAGTTATTACCATCCGTAAGGGATATTGTATCATTACCTCCGCCGGACATAATTACGTCATTACCGACTCCATCAACAATATTATCCGCTGCATTACTATAAACAATGGTATCATCACCAGCACCAGCATCGTAAACATTATTACCGCTAGTATCTTCTAAGTAATCATTACCATCGCCGCCGATTAAGGTGTCATCACCAGCATCGCCGAATATTCTATCGTTACCTAATCCACCAACAATACTATCATCATCCGCGCCACCGCGAAGAGAATCATTACCGTCACCGCCATCAATACTATCGTCACCAGCATTACCGTTAATAGTGTCGTTACCTACGCCGCCGTTTATAGTATCATTTCCAGCACCCGACGTTACTTGATCATTTCCAGAACCGCCAGTTATAATATCAGCACCAGCACCCGTGGAGACAGTATCATTATCAGCACCAGCATTAACAATATTATTACCATCGCCTGCAACAATATTATCTGAACCTGTCCCTCCATCAATTGTATCGCTACCCGCACCAGAAGTTATCTGATCATTGCCAGCACCACCGATAATATTGTTAGCACCAGATCCAACAGCAATAGTATCATTACCATCACCACCATCAATCACGTTATTTCCTTCACCAGCACTAATATTATCGGATCCAGCACCACCATTAATAGTGTCATCATCAGCACCAGCAGAAATAGTATCATTACCTATCCCGCCATCAATACTGTTGTCACCATCACCAGCAGTTATGTTGTCAGCCCCACTTCCGCCAAAAATAGTATCATCTCCAGCACCAGCAATAATAACGTCATTACCATCGCCGCCGTCAAAATAGTTATCACCAACAATATCTTCTAGAAGATCATTGCCAAGACCTCCGTAAAGTGTGTCATCACCATTATCGCCACGAACAGTATCATCTCCACTTCCGCCATTAACAACATCATTTCCTGTTCCGCCACGAATAGTATCGCTACCATCACCGCCGTTAACAGTATCATTACCAGAATTACCATTCAGAACATCATTTCCAACACCACCAAACAGCAGGTCCGCCCCGTCTCCACCGACTAATGTATCATTACCGGAGTCTCCACTTAGCGTATCGTTACCATCGCCACCATCAATAAAGTCATCTTCACCACCGGCGCTAATACTATCGTTACCTTCATCTCCATTCAGAGTATCACGGCCAGCTCCACCAGTAATAGTGTCATTACCGTCACCGCCGGATAGACTATCACCAAGGAAATCACCAACCATAACATCATCAGCACCAGTACCAACAAGAACATAATTCATTGGCCCTGTGAACCCAAGATTCAGTTCATCTGTTGTCACGAAATTAAGGCCATCAAGCGTTACAGTAGCCATAACTGTACCCCCCTGATATAAGCTTATGATAACATTTGCACCTACATTATAGGAAGAAAGTGATGTAACCGCTGGATCAATAAAGAGCAGGTCTTTATAATCAAGTACCGCTGGTGCACTTAATTCATAATCAAAAATCGTATCGTCACCAGAAGTCAAATTGAACTGAAAAACATCATTATAAGAATCGGGAAAACCATCACCATCTTCATCAACGGGGATTCCACCATCTTCTCCCCATAACTTATCATCGTCCTTTCCGCCATTTATAGTGTCAGCTCCACGGTTTCCATAAAGCTCATCACGACCTTCACCGCCAAGTAAGGAATCCTGATCGGCTCCACCTCTGAGTAAATCATCACCTTTTTGGCCATTTAACGTATCATCACCTGCATTACCATTCAGGTCATCATCACCATTTTCGCCATTTAAGATATCATTGCCACTTCCGCCACGCAAACTATCGGCATCATCTCCGGCATTCAGTACATCATCTCCTGTTCCGCCATCTAATAAATCCTTGTCACCTAACGCATTAATCGTATCATTACCACCCAAACCTAAAATTGCATTTGCATCATCATCGGCAGTTAGTAAATCATCATAATTATCGTCCAATGTTCCATCAGGACTATAACCGTTCTGAGTTCCTAAAAGAATGTCTTCCTTCTTTAAGAAATCAAACATTGACGCTGACAATTCACCAGGCGTTATATAAGCAAGAGAAATTGAATGCTCACTAGTAAATGCACGTAGAATAATATTTGTGCCTTGGTCATCATCATCAATAATATGCTTTCCTGCCAAAGCATCTTCAACCCCAAGGTTTGCCGCAACATATGAAGGAATATCATCACTTAAAATAAAAGAACTATAATCAAAATCCTTAACTACATAGCGCCCTGTATAACTATCAAAAAACACCATTAAAGTATAAAAACTTGCACTGGTAAAATCAAGAATATCACCTTCAGCACTCGAAAAATCTCCAACACCATCTGCAGCACCAATTTGGAAAGAAAATGCAAAGCGATCTGAACCATCACCTCCAAGCAATTCATCATTACCTATACCGCCATCAAGCGTATCGTCACCATCTCCACCATGTATATAGTCATCACCCATACTACCAAAAAGATCATCATCTCCACCATGACCTTCCATACTATTACTATCAACATCACCATCTATAGTGTTATTACCACCATTACCTTCCATCGCTGGATCTTGCGTAGCAAAAATAAAATTACTTGCTGACAGATCAAAACTACTGACATTAGTTAAGTTTAAAGAGTAATTATTTATTGTTATTTTAACACCAGAAAACCACAACCCCAACTCATCATCAAATTCCATTCCGTCGGTCATAACAAGGTCTGAAAAATCTTTCACCCAATGCGTAAAGCTATTATGTGATAGATCAATCTTTTCATTTGGATTCGAAACGTCGAAATCACGAATATAGTCTTCTATTCCAAACTTTCTTTTGAATAAAAACAGGTCGTTTCCTGCATTACCCCAGATTTCATTTCCACCTTCTTGGGCTATGATTGTATCATTACCCGCACCACCATACATGTCATCAAAACCTTCTCCGCCATCAATAAGATCATTACCGGCACCACCACGAAGCGTGTCCTCTCCATACCAAGCAATAAGGGTATCACTACCTGCACCACCTTCTAATGAGTCTGCACTTCCAGTATGAAATTTAGTTTCATCACCATAGATAATATCATCACCTGCACCACCACGAAGAAGATCGTAATACTCCCGCGTACCATCTGGCCGCAAAACGGAACCCGCAGTTCCATTAGATGGGTCAACGGCAAGACCACCACTTATGGTATCATCTCCATTTTGACCATTAATTACATCCGGTAATGATGTTCCTAGTAATAAATCATCTCCTGGCGTTGCCATATAACCTCCTAAAATTTTCTATACCAACCGTCAAACATGCTTTTCCAACACGAACGGCAACAATCTCTCTCAGCCACAATCTCACAGTGCATGGACTAACAGTTTACTATACCACAGAGAAAGAATAGATTCTATATAAAATTTTATTTAAATATGACAGGAGTTAAATCTCAAGATAAAGAAATAAATGCATAGAATTGCAAATATAGACAAGAAAACATCTGAATTATAGTAAGTTGTACTTCTTTTGTAGGCCTGGCAACGACTTACTCTCCCACACCTTAAGATGCAGTACCATCAGCGCTGGAGGACTTAACTTCCGAGTTCGGAATGGGATCGGGTGTGACCCCTCCGCTATAGCCACCAGGCCAACAAAAGAAGCACAAGGATTTTTTCTATTCTAAAAGATAACTTAGTGTTTTTACCGAATCATCCTAACAGCTTAGTGCTGCATATGGGAGTGATCTCAGATGAAATTATTAAGTCAATCGGGATATTAGTACTGGTTAGCTTCACATGTTGCCACGCTTCCACACCCAGCCTATCAACGAGGTAGTCTACCTCGACCCTAATGGGGAAAACTAGTTTTAAGGTGGGTTTCCCGCTTAGATGCTTTCAGCGGTTATCCCTTCCGTACTTAGCTACCCAGCGGTGCTCCTGGCGGAACAACTGGTACACCAGAGGTACGTCCACCCCGGTCCTCTCGTACTAGGGGCAGCTCCTTTCAATTTTCCAACACCCACGGCAGATAGGGACCGAACTGTCTCGCGACGTTCTAAACCCAGCTCACGTACCTCTTTAAATGGCGAACAGCCATACCCTTGGGACCTGCTCCAGCCCCAGGATGAGATGAGCCGACATCGAGGTGCCAAACAGCGCCGTCGATATGAGCTCTTGGGCGCTATCAGCCTGTTATCCCCGGCGTACCTTTTATCCGTTGAGCGATGGCCCCACCACATGGAACCACCGGATCACTATGACCGACTTTCGTCTCTGCTCGACTTGTCAGTCTCGCAGTCAGGCAGGCTTTTGCCATTGCACTCTTAGGACGATGTCCGACCGTCCTGAGCCTACCTTCGCACGCCTCCGTTACGCTTTAGGAGGCGACCGCCCCAGTCAAACTACCCACCATACACTGTTCCGGACCCGGGTTCACGGGCCGCGGTTAGGCATCAAATATAAGAAGGGTGGTATTTCAAGGTTGGCTCCACTAGAACTAGCGTCCTAGCTTCAAAGCCTCCCACCTATCCTACACATGTTATATCTAATACCAGTGTAAAGCTGCAGTAAAGGTGCACGGGGTCTTTCCGTCTAACCGTGGGAACTCTGCATCTTAACAGAGAATTCAATTTCACTGAGTCAACGCTGGAGACAGCGGGGAAGTCGTTACGCCATTCGTGCAGGTCGGAACTTACCCGACAAGGAATTTCGCTACCTTAGGACCGTCATAGTTACGGCCGCCGTTCACCGGGGCTTCAATCCGGGGCGTGAACCCCCTCATTTAACCTTCCGGCACTGGGCAGGCGTCAGACCCTATACGTCGCCTTAATCAGCTTCGCAGAGCCCTGTGTTTTTAATAAACAGTCGCTACCCCCTGGTATGTGCCACCTACTAAAAGTTGCCTTAAAGCAGGCCACCCTTCTTCCGAAGTTACGGGTGTAATTTGCCTAGTTCCTTCAGCGTCGTTCTCTCAAACACCTTGGTATACTCTACCAATCCACCTGTGTCGGTTTAGGGTACGGTCTATTACGTAGAGGCTATTTCCTGGCACCCCTTCACGGCCCATCCAATCCAGTCAGGATGAACAATACACGGGATGCGTCACCATCTACAGGCTCACGAATATTAACGTGATTCCCATCGACTACGCCTTTCGGCCTCGCCTTAGGAGCCGGCTAACCCTGCGTAGATTAGCTTTACGCAGGAACCCTTGGATTTTCGGCGGGAGTGTTTCTCACACTCCTGATCGTTACTCATATCAGCATTCTCACTTCCGATACCTCCAGTAGACCTCGCAGTCTACCTTCGCAGGCTTACGGAACGCTCCGCTACCACGCGCATAAGCGCGTTCGCAGTTTCGGTGTGTGGTTTTAGCCCCGTTACATCTTCGCCGCAGGAACACTTAATTAGACCAGTGAGCTGTTACGCTTTCTTTAAAGGATGGCTGCTTCTAAGCCAACCTCCTGGCTGTATTGGTGTTCCCACATGCTTTTCCACTTAACCACAACTTTGGGACCTTAACTGGCGATCTGGGTTGTTTCCCTCGCGACCATGGGCGTTATCACCCACGGTCTGTCTGCCTGGTATTACTCTACGGTATTCGTAGTTTGGTTCGGTTTGGTAAGGCTTTGGGCCCCCCTAGCCGATCCAGTGCTCTACCCCCGTAGGTATTCGCCAGACGCACTACCTAAATAGTTTTCGCGGAGAACCAGCTATCTCCGGGTTTGATTGGCCTTTCACCCCTAGCCACAGCTCATCCCCCCATTTTTCAACATAGGTGGGTTCGGTCCTCCAGCGAATGTTACTTCGCCTTCAACCTGGCCATGGCTAGATCACCCGGTTTCGGGTCTAATGCATCGAACTAAATCGCCCTATTCAGACTCGCTTTCGCTACGCCTACACCTAACGGCTTAAGCTTGCTCGATACACTAAGTCGCTGATCCATTATACAAAAGGTACGCGGTCACATCTCAAGGATGCTCCCACTGCTTGTAGGCAATCGGTTTCAGGTACTATTTCACTCCCCTCATCGGGGTACTTTTCACCTTTCCCTCACGGTACTTGTTCGCTATCGGTCGTTCACGAGTACTTAGGCTTGGAAGGTGGCCCTCCCATATTCAGACAGGATTTCACGTGCCCCGCCCTACTCAAGGACAAACAGAATTTCTACCCGTACGGGGCTATCACCCACTATGGCCTACCTTTCCAGGTAGTTCCGGTTCTTAACTATTTGCCACTGGCCTAATCCGCGTTCGCTCGTCACTACTAGCGGAGTCTCAATTGATTTCCTTTCCTCCAGGTAATTAGATATTTCAGTTCCCTGGGTTTGCTTTTAATTCCTATGAATTCAGAATTAAATACCTCTTATCAAATATCAGATACTAGAACTCGATTGCTCAAATGCTAGTAACCAATATTTGGAGGTGGGTTTCCCCATTCGGAGATCTACGGATTAACGCCTGTTGACGGCTCCCCGTAGCTTATCGCAGTCTACTACGTCCTTCATCGCCTGTGAACGCCAAGGCATCCACCGATTGCCCTTCTCATACTTAAAAGTTATCTGAGATCACGTCGCCATATACAGAACTAAGCTGTCGTATGACTCAGTAAAAATCCACTTTAATTTGGGATCTTTTATTTTAAAAGAAAAAATCTTTGGCTTACTATAATTCACGATGTCAAATAACGCGGCAACTCTGTCAGAGTATCTCTTTTCTTGAGTCGCCCCCTGCAGCTTTTAAGTTTGTTACCCTCGGCTGCGGGACTGACGTTATAAGCGCTTACTCGCCCCCCGTCAACAGGAATAATTAAAAAAAGACAAAAAAAATGACATTATTTTCCAAAAAACACTTAACACACTGTTTTAACACAGTTTTTTTTATGAAAAAAATACATCTATATATAAATCACAACAAGAAACCACCTACCATAGTAAGTAACAGGCTCGCTCTCCCGCATTAAGGGATATAGCTATAGAAAAGCTATTTTTATTCAAAAAACAGCGACCCCTTTAATGAGAGGCGAGGATCAGCCATAACGGTATATAAACAGCAAAAGCTTAAACAAGCCCTCGCAGCACCGCATCAATATCAGCCCCTAGCTCCTTAGCTAAATCCCTTTGCAGAGTATCACCAATACCCTTTGTCATAAAATCCTCTATTAGGACCCGCCCCTGCTGACGACCAACACCGGCATTTTCTATTAACACACCAGCAGCCTGCCGCATAAGAGTATGGTATTCAGCCATTTGCTCATTTGCCATTATTTGAGACTGCATCAGAGGCATATTCGTGTGCACCACCTGTATAGGCACCATCTTATCTCCACGAGCCTTACTAGCGCCTATGACTCCCTCTGATATAATTCGCGAAACAGCAGCATCCCCTGCCGCGTATAATAGTGTAGCTAGAGCAATTTCTTGCTGAACATCACGCACATGATCTTTTTCCTTACGCATACACTTCTCCCTTTTGTTATCCCTTTCCTAAAAACTAGCTTGCTATAAAGCGCTTGCTATAACGCACCGTTCTTTTATATAAACAAACACCAACAACTAAGCTCCTGACGGACTGCAGAGTATAGCATAAAAAAGATATAAAAATGACTGTTTTTATACCATTGAGTTAACTATTGAAGCCAAAAAACAACCTATAGGTAATTTACCACCCCTCAATTCTAACCAAGAATTTAGAACAAATTAAAAACAACATAAAAAAGAGATATTATGACCAGATTAGCCACATGGAATATAAACTCAGTTCGCCTACGTATTAACCGTGCAATTTCGCTACTTCAAAATGAAGATATTGACATTCTCTGCCTGCAAGAAACAAAAACCGAAGATCAACACTTCCCGATTAATGACTTTATAAAAGCGGGATATGACTATTGCGCTTTTTCAGGAGAAAAATCTTATAATGGCGTAGCAATTATTTCACGCATTCCTTTAAATGATATTAAGCATCATAAATTAGTAAATAATGACTGCCGCCATATTACAGCCACCCTTCCAAATAATACTATTATCCACAATTTCTATATTCCAGCAGGAGGGGATACTCCAGACCCCGTTGAAAATGTGAAGTTTGCACATAAACTTGATTATTGCGATGCTATGACCAATTTTTTTTCGCAAAAAGAAAATCAAAATGAAAAAATGATTCTAGTTGGTGACCTAAACATCGCCCCATTAGAGCATGACGTATGGTCACATAAACAATTATTGAAAATAGTAAGTCATACGCCCATAGAAATAGAACGCTTATCTAATATACAAAAAACATGTCAATGGATTGATGCCCCACGCCTATTCACTCCTGAAAATGAAAAACTATATAGTTGGTGGAGCTATAGAAATCGTGACTGGCGAAAATCCAATCGCGGAAGAAGGCTTGATCATATATGGATTACAAAGGCGCTTCGGAAGAATGCCATCAAATGCCGCACCTTAGATCATTTACGAGACGGAGAAAAACCATCCGACCACGTACCTGTAATTATTGAGCTAAAATAATCTCTATATAATATATGCAACATTATGAAGAGGACTTATAATAAGCTTGCAGTTTTTGTGATACATGCTCCGATACAAAGGGAGATACATCACCACCCAACCGAGCAACCTCTTTAACTAATTTAGATGCCACAAACTGACGGTTTTCTGAAGCTGGCAAAAATATCGTCTGAATATCACCATTTAGTCGAGTATTCATTGAGGCTAGTTGGAATTCATATTCAAAATCAGAAACCGCCCTAAGACCACGAATTAACAATGTTGCTCCCTGCGCTTTAGCAAAATCCACCAGAAGACCGCCAAAAGGTAACACATCAATAGTAGCACCATCACGCACAAGAAATTGTACATCATTGCGCACCAAATCCACTCTCTCACTTAAAGAGAAAACTGGTGTTTTTGCTGTATCTTGAGCAATAGCTATGACTAATTTGTCAACCAAGCCAAGAGCACGCTGAATAACGTCCATATGCCCTTTCGTTATAGGATCAAATGTCCCTGGGTAAACACCAATTCTCACACCACTATCCTACAAAGCAATTGACAGCTTATAAATCATCACCAGACTCTTCACCGGACTGATCATTATCAGCTACACCTCCATCACTATCAGAAGCTGATGATTCCTCTGATGAAGTAGACTCAGCACCTACACCTTCATCCTCATCGTCATCCATGCCAGTAACATGAGCTGCAGAAACCACCTTCTCTCCACCTTCAATTCGGAACAATGTTACACCTTGTGTATTACGCCCTGCAATCCGAACGTCATGAATCGGACAGCGAATTAACTTACCCGAATCCGTTACCAGCACGACCTGATCTTCTCCTACAACTGGAAATGATGCCACGACACTACCATTACGCTCCGATGTGACAATATTTACAACACCTTTTCCACCACGATTTGTTTTACGATATTCATAGGCGGATGTTCTTTTGCCATAACCATTTTCAGTAATTGTCAGCAAAAATTGCTCATCCATTGCCATATCAGTAATCACACGCGCACTAAGAGAATTTTCTACCTCCTCCAAGAGTGGAGTAATATCCTTCTCCTCAGCAGCAGTTTTTGCAATTTCGATACGCATTTCCACAGGTATTTTAAGATATTCATCCCGCACTGAAATATCCACTTCTGCGCCAGTCATTACAGTCATAGAAATGACTTCATCGCCTGAATCAAGCGCAACACCACGCACCCCTGTAGAGTTACGCCCTTTAAACACGCGGACCGCACCAACAGGACAACGCAATGCTTTACCATGCCTCATTGCCAATAATGCATGCTGAGATTCATCACAAACCGCAACACCGATCAAACTATCATCATCATCTAACTTCATGGCAATTTTACCATTAGCACGAACAGATTCGAAATCAGACAAAGCATTACGTCTTATATTACCATTCTTTGTTGCAAACATAATCTGCAATTCATTCCATGCATCCTCATCTTCTGGCAGAGGCATTACTACATTAATTGTCTCTCCGGCCTCCAGCGGGAATACATTTACCAGCGCACGACCTTTAGATTGCGGATTACCCAACGGCAACTTATAGACCTTAAGCTTATAAGCCTTCCCCTTCGTAGAGAAGAACAACAACGGAGTATGGGTATTAGCTACAAAAACCTGCGCTGTTACATCCTCTTCCCGCATTGACATGCCTGAACGCCCCTTTCCACCACGTTTTTGAGCACGATATGTTGAAAGCGGAACACGCTTAATATAACCGCCCATCGTAACCGTAACCACCATATCTTCTTTAGCGATTAGGTCCTCTATATCTTCCTCAAACTCAGACGCCTCCATTACAGTACGACGCGGAGTTGCAAATTGCTCCCTAACAGCGACCAACTCCGTCCGAATAATTCCCCTTAAACGATCTATCGAACCAAGAATATCAAGATAGTCTGCTATCTCAACAGCAAGTGCTTCTAGCTCTTCGCTGATCTTACCTTGTTCCAACCCTGTTAAACGAGAGAGTTTCATTTCAAGAATTGCTTTGGCTTGCAAATCCGTAAACTTACAACGCCCATTCTCTATTTGATTCTGATAATCATCCACCAAAACAATTAAAGCACGCACATCATCCGCAGGCCAATCCCGAGCCATAAGTTCAATTTTTGCGGTTTGTGGATCTGGAGCATTACGAATTAACGCAATAACTTCATCAATATTAGCCACAGCCATTGAAAGACCAATCAAAACATGAGCACGATTACGAGCTTTATCTAATAAGAAATTAGTTCTCCTAGTAACCACCTCTTCGCGGAAAGCAATGAAAGAGTTTAGAATATCTCGTAGATTCATTTGCCGCGGACGGCCATGATCCAACGCAAGCATGTTAACACCGAAGCTAGTCTGCAATGGTGTATATTTATAAAGCTGACTTAACACGACACCGCCGATAGCATCACGTTTCAGCTCAACTACCACTCTGATCCCTGACTTGTCAGACTCATCACGCAGATCGCTAATACCTTCAACTTTTTTATCCCGCACAAGCATCGCAATTTTCTCTACCATGTGTGCCTTATTCACCTGATAGGGGATTTCTGTAATAACAATTGCTTCTCTTCCTGCACGAATTTCTTCGATAACTGCTTTACCACGCATGATCACGGAACCACGACCAGTTTCCAAGCCTAATCTAGAACCACCACGACCAAGGATAATTCCACCCGTTGGAAAATCCGGCCCCGGACAAACTTCTAGCAACTCTTCAAATGTTACCTCTTCATTATCCATCACCATCAAAGTAGCATCAACCACTTCGCCTAGATTATGCGGAGGAATGTTTGTTGCCATCCCCACGGCAATACCACCACTACCATTAACTAGAAGATTTGGGAATTGTGCAGGCAAAACAATTGGCTCTTGCTCAGAACCGTCATAATTTTCACGCCAATCTACAGTGTTTTTATCAATATCTTCCACTAAAGCATGTGCAGCCTTAGCCATACGAGATTCAGTATAACGCATTGCCGCAGGAGAATCACCATCCACCGAGCCAAAGTTACCTTGGCCATCAACTAGTGGCAGACGCAAGCTAAAGTCCTGCGCCATTCTTACTAATGCATCATAAATTGCAGAATCACCATGCGGGTGATATTTACCCATCACGTCACCGACGATCCGCGCTGATTTACGATAAGGCTTATTGTAATAGCAACTTGATTCATTCATTGCATAGACAATACGACGGTGCACCGGCTTTAAGCCGTCCCTTGCATCGGGCAATGCACGACTAACAATCACACTCATTGCATAGTCGAGATACGACCCTTGCATTTCTTTCTCAATAGAAACCGATAAAATTTCTGCCCCTGTTGGGGTGGTGTTATCAGACTGCATAAGGATACTTACCTCGTATTATTTTCTTCATCCGACATATAGCCGAATTTTCAGTTATTTCTACACCAGATACACCGCTCTGGCAACCGTTTTACTACAGTACAGTCTCGCTGCTATACTAATAATTACACAGGATAGAAAACCCAACATCATCTGCAAAATATTAGGCGCTTTATAACGCGCTCAAGCTTCACTTAATCAAGCCAGAAAAATTTGGCAAAATGATAGATTAAAGAATAAGCCATGTTGCAAGACCAAGAAAAATAAAGAAAGCACTCATATCAGTAATTGTGGTTAAAAACACTACACTTGATACTGCGGGGTCCCAACCAAAACGGGCCAAAACTAATGGAATCATTGCGCCAGCTAACGCCGCAATAGCTAAGGATACAAATGTAGCAGCACCAAAAACCAAGCTTAAATGAATATTATTATAGAAGAAAAAAGATGCACCAATTACCACAGCGGCAAATAACACACCATTAACCATTGCGGCCACCATCTCTTTTCCAACCACGCGCATGGCATTTGTAGCTGTTAATTCACGCATAGCCAAAGCACGCACTGCAATTGTCAATGTCTGCGTTCCCGCATTGCCTGCCATTGAAGCAACAATTGGCATTAACACTGCCAATGCTACAAGTTTCTCAATTGAGGCATCGAACATCATGATAATTGCCGAAGCCCCAATGGCCGTTAACAGATTTACAAACAACCATGGGAATCTGTGCATCGCCGTTTCAATTGATGTTGAGTATAGATCCGATCCATCCACACCACCAAGCCTTGTAATATCCTCTTCTGCCTCTTCTTGAATGATATCCACCACATCATCAATTGTAATTACGGCCTTTAATGCACCATTATCGTCCACAACAGGAGCTGAAACCAAACCGTATTTCCGAAAAATATATGCCACCTCCTCTTGGTCCATTGCCGGAGTGATAATCTTTACATCTGTTTCCATGATATTTTTAATTACAACATCACGCTGCCGGTGCATCAACCGACTAACCGGGACATAACCTTTTGGAGCTTCATTATCATCCACTACAAACAATGAATAATAATCATTAGAAAGATCATCATGTTGACGCATCCAATCAATTGTTGCACCTACAGTCCAAGAAGAAGGGATTGCTATAAAACTAGCATCCATTCTTCGGCCTGCAGTTTCTTCGGGGAACGCCAACCCCTCCACCACAGCACCACGTTCTTTTTCAGGCATAGCATTAAGGATAGTGAGCTGATCATTATCCTCAAGATCACCAACAATCTGCACAGCATCATCTGTATTCAGCTTGGTAATTACCGCAGCCGTTTCTTCTATTCCAAGCTGATCAATAACTTCATCACGAATTTCCGGCTCAATTTCCAGCAATAGTTCCGGATCAAACTCTTCTTGTAATATCTGCACGAATTGTGCACGCTGACTTGGACTAACCTGATTAATATACTCAGCAATATCCGCCATATGTAGTGAAGAAAGCAATCCCTTAACTCTCGGGACATCATCCTCACTTAACGCTTGGTTAATAAAAATTACAGTATCAGGATGAAGTGCGTATGACACTTTTTTAGCATCAGCAGAAAGGCTATATTTATCAGCTTGATGAACCATTGCCGCACTCCCCCACGCTTTGCATATAGAACTTATGTTACATATCTAAGGATTGTCTAAGATTGTAACATTAGTATATGTGTGGTGCGACCGAGAAGACTCGAACTTCCACCCGGGTTACCGGACAGCGACCTCAACGCTGCGCGTCTACCAATTCCGCCACGGTCGCATCCACACATAACATCGCCTGTTCATTTCAAAACATAGCAATGAGGGTGGATGAATACTAGGTACTGGTACTATTTACAACGGGATTTTTACCTGAAGCACCGTTTTTTTATTATCTCCCTGAACAATAACATAAGCAATAGTCAAAAAAACACAGTTGTTCCGATCATATTATCAATGTATGAACACTAAAAATTATGAGAAAGACATGCACTCAATTGAATGGAAAATAGATACTGATACCATTAACTATCCTGATGCTTTAAAAAAAATGGAACAGCGAGTTAATGATATTATATCAGAAGAAAAAAATGAATTAATATGGCTGTTAGAGCATCCACCTATTTATACAGGAGGAACATCTGCCCAGCAAAGTGACTTGTTAACTCCAGAACGTTTTCCTGTTTACAATACAGGCAGAGGCGGAGAATTCACTTATCACGGACCAGGCCAACGCATTGCATATGTTATGCTCGACTTAACCAAACGTCAGGAACAAACTAACCTCCGCTCCTATGTCACTATGTTAGAGCAATGGGTTATAAATAGTATCGCTCATTTCGGAATTCACGGAGTAACCTATAAAGACCGAGTCGGCATCTGGGTAAAACATAGTAATGGTAAAGAAGAAAAAATTGCCGCAATTGGAATTAGGGTTCGCAAATGGATAACATTTCATGGAATCGCGCTAAATATTTCACCTAATCTTGAACATTTTTCTGGTATTGTTCCTTGCGGCATTAGCCAACATGGGGTTACTTCATTTCAAAAATTGGGAATTAAAACTACAATGGCTGAAATAGATGAGATACTAAATAGAGAATTTATAAAGCAGCTAGATGAAAATGGCCTTTTTATTCAGTAACTATTCGTCACTAATATTCTTTACAAAACCAAAATTGGATATAAATAATCACTTAAAATATCCACAGCTTTATATAGCTTTCTTAGCGGCCTTTCTGTGGCACGCCCTCTTCTATACCGCCTTCTTGCCCATTTAATATTTTTTTCACAATCTCACCTTTTCCTACCTTAAACGTAGTTTGAGCATGTTCTGGCGCTTGACGAAAATGCATCGTCTCAGCCTTACTTGGCGGACGCACAAGATAGGCCAAATCTTTTAATGCATGGAGCATTGTTTTCATCATGCCATCTTTTTCTCCCTCGCATGATTTTGCAATACTTGATGCTGCATCTTGATTGTTAAAAATATTTTCATAGCGCGGCAATAAACTACGCATTGTTGTTTGAATTTCTTTAGATGATAAATTTTCAACATCCAACTCTTTTCCGGTTAATGCTGCATGGGTTACTTTAGCAGCTTTGCGGAATTCAAGTTCCTGCCAAGAAATCATTCCTACAATTGAAGATTCTTTTTCCTGCGCTAAGGCCTCAAGCTGCTCATATTTACGAGGGCGATTCTCAATAACTTCCTCTTTCTTACTGCTCTCGATTGCCTTACCTTCATCATCAAATTTATAGCTAACAAGTGTCTTTTGCTCTCCCTTTTCATTCTGCATTGCATTACGCCACACTTCATCAAAATCAGTTGTAGCTACAGCATAAGATAAATGATCCATTGTTTGCTTCATTACCGGCGCGTGATCATATAAAGATTTTATATTTTCAGCAGCATTATCCGAAATTTGACCTTTCCGCAATAAATCTGCAAATCCGGTTCCTTCGCTAGCTTTTGTCTCTTTAAAATAATCCTTCAAATCATTATAAAGATTCCCTGACCCCGTAATAATTGGATTATACGAACCATGTTGATAGGTTTCACTAAAGCCAATCGTACGAGTTCCTTTTACAATATCTACATATGTATCTTCTGGCAGTCCTTCACTTTTTCCACGCTTTCCTGCACGCGATGCCTTGGTACCAGATTCTTTATTACCGGCATAATCAAACACCTGTGCTATAGCAAAACCTGCTGTTGCACTTCCAAAGTAACTATCTTTATAGTAATCTGTCTGCTTTTCCATCAAATCTATAACTTTATCATCTTCAAAAATATTACGTTTGATTTCACGCTCAACATTAAGGGATTTTTTATTGAGATGCATTTTTTCAGCACAGTGACATGTTAATTCTGACAAAAACGATTGCAGCGCCGCTGGAGCATTATTTAGCTGAGCTAAGTCCATCCCTTGGATAGTGTTTTTAACATGACCCCATGTACCATATAAATTAGCCTGACTACCGATCATTCTCACCCCACCTCTAAATGAGTCTGTTAATGATCCGCCTTGATATAATTGCATTTCCATTCCAAATTCTGCGGAAACTTCTTTTGCGGCTTTTTCTGCCTTATAGATTGCGGCCTTAGCCCCGACAAAACCTCCACGTCGACAATTATCACTATGCGCGATTTGAATCTGCCCCTTTACTAGGTCAGACATAGACATAGAACCATCTGTATCTTTAGAAATCATCTTATTTACCGATGCAACAGTCTCTTTTCTTGTTGATGCATCAGATAAATCCAGTGATTTAAGTGCTCCAATAGTATCGCTGCTTAGCTTAGAAAAAACATCAGGCTTACGTTTTTCTAAATCCTGCAAGCTGTTATTCACCATGTTCGATAAATAGGCTTTATCACTATACATGTCCGTTAATGTGCCACGAATATCTTTTAAAATTGCGGGATCTTCAAAGAGAGGGATAATCCTCACATTTTTTTCATTTCCTGTAGCCTTTAACAATGTTTGCATTTCTTTTACATGCAATGCACTTGCAGACTCAGCCAACACTTGACCTTTAAACATATCAGGATTTGCTTTCGCAAGTTCTAACCTTTTCAGAGTATGGAATGTAATAGACTTTGGATGTTCATACCCTGTAGCTTCCGTTATCTCTTTTCGTTCTGCATCTTGCAGGCTATCAATAATTCCTAGCGCCTCATCTTTCCATTCAGAAAGTTTATATTTTTCAGGGTCTTCCATAATAGCATTAAGAACTTTGTGCTTATCACTATCTTTTAAATCATTATAGCGCTCAGGAGAATTAGGCTGATCTAGAATTTCTCTAACAGCATCTAACGGTATTACATCCCTTAGAACCTTTTCGCTTTCTTCGGCTGTTTCTCTATATTCAATCTCACCCAAATGCATTCCATGATGTCGTACACTGCGCGCAAATGCCAATGCCGTTTTTGCAGTGTCTGGAGAAGAGTCTTTAGTTTGATCATATAGGTCAAATAATGTTTCCTGCATTTCACTCGTAACTTCTGAAATCAGATCAGAATTATTCTTATATGGATCTAGACCTTCTACCTTTTTTAATAACCCTGTAAGCTTCTCTTCAACTTCTGCCGTATCACCTAAAGCTTCTGCCAAATGCGTTATATCACGCTTATACATTGAGGCGATTCCTTCACGGTGCTTTGTCACAGACTCTGCTGTAGTTTGCGAAAGGATATTGGTATTACCATCTTTATCACCACCGGAACCCCAAGAAGACTGCCTAAGGCCTAAGACCAACTCTTTAGGATCATAACTATCACCAGTTTTTTCGGCATGCGCCTCTAACGCCTCATCTGCCTCAGCATAAATACGATGCGTCGTTTGGTATGTATTTTTAAGGTAATAGACCATAAAATCGGTCTCACCAAGAGCTGTCAGTTTATCTTCAATTACAGCATTATCTTCAACCATTGCCTTCATCGAAGTGTTCATTCCGTCAATATCGGCTTCCTGCGCGGCAATATCATATTGACGTTGTAGTTTGGTATTTTCAAGAGTTTGAACATACGTTGGATGAGCAGTATACACATTATGTATTTCTGGCTCACCTAGTTGTTGAGCCACTTCCTGTGTAGATAGACCTGAATCGGCCAATTTTTCTACAGTCTCATTAATAATTTTATGTGTGTTACCTGCATTGTGAGAGGCAATAGTATCGCTAAGCTGGCCCATATGTATAAAAAGACCTGCCACTTGCATTACTTTAGTTTTGCCTTTTTCATCAAGTTCAGCAATTTCAGGTATCGTATCAATAGCACCGGCAGCATCATTTACTGCTGTTTTATCACTAAATAACTCACCAATTTTTTCTATAGCCGGTAACAAGTTTTTATCATCGATACTATCAATAATATTTTGCCAGAGCTCAGATCTAATGGCCTCATTATCACTACTCTTAAGAATCTCTTCTACCTGACTCATCTAATCACCCTTTATAAGATGTTTTCACATCCATTATTGTAATTTTTAGCTTTTATTATAAGGCTTTATAATAATAATGAATATTAATTATGACTCTAATTTCTTAAAAACATATTACTATCACACTTCTTACCTAACAGACTACACCTATATATATTAAGAAACTGTTAATATATCTTCAACAACCAACTTGAATATTATTTTTAGTGCATGTTTACAGTACCTAACAACTGAGCCACACGAACAACATCTCCGATTAGAGTAATTGCAGGCGCAGTAATATCCTGAGAGCGTACTTTTCCAGCAATATTTTGTAATGTGCCCACACATACACGCTCCATTGGAGTTGTACCATCCTGCACCACAATAGCTGGAGTATCTGGACTTCGGCCATGCGCCATTAACTCTCCTGTAATAGTCCCCAAATTGGTTAAACCCATGTAAACTACCAAAGTAGTTTGTGGATCAGACAAAGAGTTCCAGTTATGACTAGTTTTTTCTCCGTTTTGCTGATGTCCTGTAATAAATTGCACTGATGTAGCCGTTCCTCTATGCGTTAAAGGAACACCTAATGCAGCACTAATGCCGGTTGCAGCACTAATGCCAGGTATAATTTCAAAAGTAACGTCATGCTCTGCTAAAAACAGCACCTCTTCACCACCACGCCCAAAAATGAAAGGATCTCCTCCTTTCAATCTAGCAACTTGTTTACCAGAACGCACCTGACGCAATAATTCTATATGAATTTCGTCCTGAGTCATATGATGCGTTTTACATGACTTACCTGCATATATTTTTTCTATTTCTTTCGGAATTATTGCTAAAATTTCATCAGGAACCAAGCGGTCATATACCACCACATCAACCATTTCCGTCAAGATTTGATAGGCTTTCCTCGTTAACAAATCAGGATCACCTGGCCCTGCACCAATTATATAAACAATAGGGGATTTCTGCACGCACCCTCACAAGAAATATTACATGTTTTGTTTTTAAATAAAGCAGACATTTCCACAAGCCGCCATACTAACAGGCTAACATAGAAATAGAAAAAACTATATAAGTAATATAAATCAGGTAAATAACACAATATTACCAAAAACTAATGGTTGGAAAACTATGTTTCTAACCACAATACAGCCTTATACAAAAGAAAAGGATGAGATAAACACCCCACCCTTTTCTTTTGTAATAATCATAATACTTAATTATGCACTAAGCAGCTACATTTTCAGCTATATTTTGTGCCACTGCTGAAGACTCAACCCAAGAGATATTACCATCTTTTCTATGGTATACCACATTTACACAACCTGTTTTCTTATTAATAAAAACCAATGCTGGTAAGTTTGAAAGATTCATATGCATCACAGCATCGCTTACGGTTAGCACATCAATTCTTGTTGGTTTTTCAGCAACAATCAGACCACCATCTTGCTCTGTTTCATCATGGTCTTGGCCATGCTCTGTTAATACATATTTTGTTGCAGAAAGAGACGTCTCTAATATTTTATTACGCTCTTCATGAGAGACTTTGTGATGATTTTTAAGACGACGTTTATATCGACGAAGTTGCTTTTCAACTCGCTCCACAGCCTTATCAAATGATGTATAAACTTCGACTTCTTGCGCATTCGCTTTAATTGAAACGCCAGTTCCAGTTCCTTCATTAACAACTATATCTGTTGTAAATAAATGCGCTTCTTTGGTAAAAACCACCTGCGCTTCAATTGCCTGATCGAAATATTTAGCAACCGCATTCTCAACAGCCTCTTGTACATACTCACTGAGTGATGCACCAACGTTAATATTCTGACCAGAAACAAGTACTTTCATAATAGAGCCTCCAAAGAGATAGGTTACAAGTAAAACAGACAATCTGCTTAAAGATGTACTGCACAATCACCAATGCCAATAGTATACAAATATTTACTATAACTGCTTTGATATATGCTAATCCAACTTAGGCCAAACCTTTATAAATACGGTTTATAGCAAGATATTCTAGTTTTCCTGATAAAAGAAAATGAAGTATTTTATACAAAAAATACCCATTAAAACATTTCATGGACAAACTACATTCTGCCTACTCTTTCATTTTGAATTATACCTAAAAATCACACACTCATCAAGCAATCTTACGCATTTTTTATGTTTTCAAACGCTTTTGCTGCCTTCGCTCTACTGAAGAAGGAATTTTTAATGCTTCCCTATATTTTGCAACAGTCCTTCGAGCAACGTCTACCCCGCGCCCCTTTAATATTTCAGCTAGTTTATCATCCGATAAAATCGCTTTAGGGCTTTCATTATTGACCAGTTCTTCAATAATATATTTAACTGTTTTACTAGATATATCACCATCCCCAGAGGCGCTATGAACTGATGATGAGAAGAAAAATTTTAGCTCATACAATCCTCGCGATGTAGCCATATATTTATTGCTGGTAACTCGTCCAACTGTGCTTTCATGAATACCCAAAGCCTGAGCTATATCAGCAAGCACTAGTGGCTTGAGAAAATATATACCTTTTTCAAAAAATTCATTTTGCTGCGTTACAATTTCTGTTGCAACCTTTAGGATTGTTTCAGCTCTCTGATTTAGTGCCTTTAGCAACCAATTGGCTGAACTGAATTGCTCGATAAGATAGTTCTTTTCTACTTCATCTCTAGCTTGAGATTTTACCTCTGCATAATATGTCCTATTCACCAAAACACGAGGCAGCACTTCACTATTTAATTCCAGTTGCCATTCATTATCATCTCCACGCCGCAAGAAAACATCTGGCTGCACAGCCGGTGCAACTTCGTCAGTAAAAACGCTCACAGGACGTGGGTTTAGCTCACGAATCTCTGCACACATCTCATCTAAATCATCTTGACCTACACCGCAAATCTTCTGCAAGCGTTTCCACTCTCCCTTAGCAAGTAAATCAAGATTATCAATAAGCAGGTCCATTGCGGGATCTAGGCGATTTTTATCTGACAATTGCAGTCGCAAACATTCTTCTAAGGTACGTGCGAAAACTCCGCACGGATCACATTTTTGCAAACCTGCAATTACCTTATCCAAAAGATCCTGATCACACCCCAAAGCTTCACAAACTGAAGACATATCTTCAGGCAAATACCCACGAACATCTAACAAATCAATAAGGTAGCTTGCAATCATAATATCAGCAGGGTCAGTAAAATCGACCACCGCTTGATCCATTAAGTGCGATTGCAAGGTTGGCTTTTCTACAGCCATTTGATCAATATAATTATCCCCAGATGATGAAGCACCTCCATCTCTACCACCGCGTCCTTCAATCCGCAAAGTTGAGCTTTCAGCTTCTTTATAGGATGCTTCTTTTTCTATACCCGCATCGCCAGAATCCCAAGACTCCTGAAAATTAGTATCCAGCACTAAACTATCCTGCTCTGGAAAGTCCGTTTGTACTGAGGCACTTAAAACATCCAAATCATCTGTAGATCCCGTTGCCTTCTCTATTTCTGAAGCATCATTTTTTCCTTGATCATAATCCGCATTATCCGTTTCATTCTCAAGACGTCCACTCTCCGACCGGTCAGCGCGCTCTAGCAAAGGATTATTCTGCAATTCTGACTCAATATATTCAGAAAGATCAAGCGATGATAGTTGCAACATCTTTAGTGACTGCTGCAATTGCGGCGTCATCACCATTTGCTGCCCTTGACGCAGATCAAGACGTTGTGAATGCCCTACCATGTTTTCCCCCTTAATAACATTATAACAGTAAAACGTAAAAATAGCCTGCTTCTAAAGACTAAAGCGCTCTCCAAGATAAACATCTCGAACGGCTTTACTGCCAACAATATCTTCTGGCGCCCCCTCCATCAGCACACTTCCCTCATGAATAATATAAGCACGCTCAATTATACTCAGTGTCTCTCGTACATTATGATCCGTAATCAAAACACCAATTCCTCTATCACGCAATTGACCTATCAACTGCCGTACATCATTAACTGCTACAGGATCGATTCCAGCCAGCGGTTCATCCAATAAAACAAATGAAGGAGAAGAAGCTAATGTTCTGGCAATTTCCACTCGCCTACGTTCGCCACCTGAAAGGGCAATAGATGGAACTTTGCGCAAATGACCAATTGAAAACTCTGCCATTAACTCTTCCAACATCGCATGCCGGCGGGCGGCAATTGGTTCTGCCACTTCTAAAATAGCCATTATATTTTGTTCGACCGTTAAACCACGAAAAACTGATGCTTCTTGCGGCAAATATCCAACCCCTAATCTAGCTCGTCGATACATTGGAAGATGAGTAATATCATTACCATCTAATGTTATACGGCCATAATCCGGACTAATAAGACCCATAACCATATAAAAACAAGTTGTTTTTCCAGCACCGTTAGGACCTAAAAGACCAATAGCTTCACCACGATTAACGCGTAAGCTTACATCACGCAGCACAGGGCGTTTGCCATAACTTTTTCCTAAATTATCAACAACAAGACCTGCATTTGACACCACCAATTTAGGTGATTTAGTTCCATTGCTATTAGTATGTTGCTTTATATCCGTCACTGTCACGTTATTATACACACCTTCAATTTTACCATGAGATACTGCAGTTCCCCCTTGCAGCAATAATATCTTCACTTCTATTCTATAATAACCAGCCAGTTATGTCATGCCTTCATTAAGAAGAGCGTGTAAATACAGTGTTTTTTCTGTATAAAGAGAAAGACACGGCTCATATTTACAAAAATTAAGGCATCGGAATATAAAAAAGTTCCTCATGAATAAAACTAGAAAAACAATGATTAAAAATTTAAAGCTTATTATTGCTTGCGTAATATTGCTCTTACTTCCTATAAATCAATTGCTTGCTTCTGATTATATTGACAAAAACACAGGAGTTTCATTTGTATGGAAAGACGAAAAGCTGAATAAGATTAAACAAAGAAATATTGAAACATCAGAAATTAGCTCTAAAAACAGAAGACGCCTAGTTCGTGTAATTAAAAATGAACTAAAAAAATACCCTAAAGAATCAATTAAAGCCGTATTAGACACTGTTTATCTTGTTAAAGGAATCAAAATAAACCATAGCAAAGTAAGTGGTCTAGCGCACCCGAGAGCTATTATTCTTGGACAAGCTGGAAAACATAATATACGTAAAGTAGCTCACCACGAAATTGCACATTTATTTTATAGACATTATAATTTTCCTTATAAAAAAGAATGGACAGCATTAAACCCAAAAGGGTTCAAATATGTAGGGAGCGGCCTGAAAGCTATTGAAAGCGGATATAGCAAACAACGCTTAGGAAGAAAAAGTGTTGAAGAAGGGTTCATCAGCACTTATGCTCGCTCATCAGTGGAAGAGGATTTTGCAGAAGTTGCTGAAGCACTTTTTACCGGAAATAGCAGTATCCGAAATAAAATACGCAATAATAAAACTTTAGCTGCCAAAGCTGATATTGTTAGAAAATTCTACAAATCCATTTCACCTAAGATACTGAAAGAAATGCATTAAGCCCCTCCCGAAAAATTAGTGATTTACGCTGTACAGGTGCAAACAAATAAAAATAACTAGACTATTTTTATTTGTTTGCACAGCGGTAGTCATTTCTAAAAAGCTCACTTCATTTGCGCCAAACAACTAGAATAAGCTAAGCTTAACGGCAAGGGCAATAAGCCTATATGCTTGAAAAAACCTCAGTTATTGATTTTATCCATTGCTGGCAGGCTAGAGGCAAAAAAATACACGTGGCGTTTAAAATTGAAATAACCTTAACAAACTAAACCCTTCTTCCTTCTCAAGAACCAGTTTCTACGCTTTAACAAAGTATAAATTATTACAATGATTACTATCCTATCTGAATCATACAGATATTTTACTGTCACCTAGTTCTTATTATTCTACAGCCATTAATATTAGTATGGACAATTGTCCCCAAGCAAAAAGCAGAACCATTAGATATGCTATGCATCAAAAAAGGAGGGCATAACACCCCCCTTTTTAGAATTCTAGATTTTAGAGCCCAACTGTAGGCAATTCTAAAACCTCATTATGGACACCAACAAGGCGCATCATATTCTTTACACTGGTTCTGATAAGAACCACCGTTAAATAGCAAGTCACATGCTACATCGAAGGCTGGAACTGCTTTACAACATTTATATGTCGGCCCGTTGTTTAAGCATTCAAGAATACCCTCACAGACTTTTACTTTATCTGCACCCAGTACGCTACAACATGCATCCGATGGGCTAGCAAGACATGCTAATATAGCAGTACATTGCGCGGCAGCATCCGGGAATAATGCACAACATGCTTCGCCAGGATTAAGAGCACAATCTGCTAGCTGACCACATATCTCTGGCTTACCAGCTCCAAGCGCTGAACAACAAGCTGTTGCTGATGCAATTGGAGTAGTTGGGTCTGAAACAAGTTTCGTACATTCCGCAACATCCTCACAAACTTGCTGCGCTCCCGTATCAGGGAAGAGCTGACAACATTTACCAGCAACTGCCTGTGCCACCTCTAAGGCTGGAGTTGCGCCGGTAATTGCCGCATCGAAGTCCGAATCATTATTCTCCATAAAGGTAGTAGCACTTGAAATTGTAGCTTTGTTTGGAACCATCGCACCAGTCGCCATTTGGAATGCATCAGCACATTCAAACATCGCCACACATTTATCCTTATATTTTGCAGGAATCATTGGCAATGCATTGATTACATTACAACACTCTGCAGAAGGAGCTTCATAACATTTCTTCGCAGATAGCAGAACATCACAATACTGATTCTCAGGTATGAGACCACAACATGTCATAAACTCTTCATCTGACAGGCCTGACACTGAGCCATCGCTTATGAGAGATGAATTAGCACATGTTAGTAGATCCGCACAAGACACTGGCAAACCAAAGCCCATACCATCAACTAAATTACAGCAAGCAGCTGAAGGTTTAGCCATACAAGTAAGCAACGTAGAACATTGTGGGATCATCGGTTGAGCAAGATTACAACATTTTTCAGCTTCCTTTGCTTTCTCCTGAGGCGTTGCCGCTGCCATGATATTGTTGAAACAATCTAGCGCCTGACATGCACCAGGAGGCACTACACCAGCAGATGTAAGCGAGTTACAACATGTCATATCTGGATTAGCAATACAGTTAAAGAATGTCGTACATAACGGCACCGAAGGTAACATTGCACAACAGCTCATGCCAATCTTCTTAGGATCAATTACACCACCACTAAAGTTTGTATAACAATCAATCGCCGCACATTCTGGCAATCCCGTTAATGATTTACAACAAGCTGTATCCGGACTTGACCTACATGCAGTTATAGCACTACATGCGGATTTCCAGTCCCACCCTGATGGCAGTAATGAACCACCAATTTCGAGCTCATCAAGAAGCTGACAACATGTTACGCCAGGGTTGTTAAAGCATTCCATAGCTAAACAAGCACGATCATCTGGGAACAGGCCACAGCACGTTGCAGTACCTGGATTACCAAGACAACCAAGAGCTCCTCGACATTCCTTATTATATGCAGGAAGTAAGTTACAACAAGTTGCTGATGGCATACTAGATGTTGCAAACCCAGCACCACATGCTAACAGGTCTGTACAAACCTGTGATAATGCAGCATAGCCCGCTAGTTGCACAACTTCACAACATGCATAGCCTGGGTTTTCAAAACACTCTATAGCCTTCATTGCTGCATCAACAAAGTCACAGCATTCTGGAATATCAATAACCGCACAACATGCTTTTGAACCAGCAACATCACCACTCAAAATACTGTCAATACAGTGAACAACTGCACAGGTTTTGTTTGTTGGATCAACCGCGCACAATGGAGCACAAGCTGCCTTAAAGGCTGCACCATTAATAGTGCCATTTTTGTAATCCAACGAAGCATCAAAACAGTCTTTCGCCGGACAGTTTGTCCAACCTGATGTTACACAATCAATAGCCATCTTACATAGATTGTTGTATGCACCAAGCAGTGCGCATAAACCTGTGAAGTCGAACCCATCCCCTGGGAAGTTCGGCAGCGATGCCCCCGAATTACCTGGACTAATGAAAGGTTGCTGCGACTTTGTTTGATCCTGAGTTGGACATCCCTTCTCAGCATCACATTCATCAATCTTGGCAGACCTAGTTAGATTCTGGCTATACTGACGCTCCATCTCAGATGTTGCAAGACGGAACTCTACAGGAGGGTCACACCGCCCAAGGGTACTACGACCTTGGATAAAGCTTGTCACTTCCCTATTGTCATAAGAACCAATTTGATAACGCTTCCAAACACCATTTGAAATCATGTTCTCAGCTGTATCTCCTGCCTCACGGGACTCTGCAATTGTTTGCACCCCTTGTAAATCAAGCAAATCACTAGTGATTTTACGTGGTATTTCAAACCCTGGCGTTGCCGCAGGAGGAATTGGTCCACCAGTTGGAATTGACTCCGGAATATCACATAATGGACGCGGATGTACAGGAGGCGGAGGTGTCATAGCATCACCATCATCCGGCACTTGTATATCCAAATCAGGCCTATACAGCTTAATCCATTTCCAATTCGCTTCATAGCAATTAGCCCAGTCTGGGTTATCACAAACCTGATCTGCAGGAACTTCTTGGGCGCCTTGATAAATGCGACGATAGGAAAGTGTTTTCCACCTATCTGTATTACCACAACTATCTAAGTTTTTACCCCAGTTCCATTCACTGACTGAAATCATGCCATTACTTACGCGTTCAACGTAAGCAATATGTCTACGATAACGCAAATCGACGGCACCGATCTCACGATTCATGATCTCCTCATCATAAATCATGAAGTCACCCACTTTAGCTTCACTTAAGCCTAGGTAGTTATCATCCCATACACCATCAGCATCTTTATCCCAAAGCTTAGAACCCTGTGTTGCATCTGGAGCATAATCTGGCCCAGCAAAACCACGCCACATTAGCGGCCACTGGGTCATACCTTCATTAAATGTTAACTGTTTTTTATCCGGTGTAAGGCCGGGACGAACACTTATGAATTGTGCGCCAGCACGACGAAGCACGTAGGCTTCCGCCGAACCTTCAATAAAGGTTTTATTATAGTCACACAAGCAGTTCAATCTAAATTGACGGATGCAACGCGCTTGATAAAGCATCATTTCATACCAGCCGCCGATGTCACAACCACGTGGGCCAACAACACCTTCCATAGCACGCTCGGTTCCGCCAGCTTTCCACGCAGCAGTTACAGCATCAACATCACGATCAAAGCGCATGTCTTCTACAGAATTCACATTACCCATACCGAGTACGGTGGTGCGAAGCAACCCTGCGGCACGAAGCGCCGTCTCATCTGGTAGACCTTTACTTACTGGCCAAGGAATAATCGGCTCAATAAATGGAGCTTGAATATCTTTTACTTGAGCCAAGTAAACCAGTTCATGATGTTTATAATAATTACTTCCGCCAGCATAACCACTATGGTCGTGCGCTACAGGAAGTCGTGCAAGAATATTAGGCTCCTGCAGATTCCAACGCAAGTTTTGCATATCATTCCTAGGAATTAATGCCCCTACACCAGAACAAGAGTTTGGTGGCGCAGGCTCAATTTCTCTATGTGAACCTGGAACAAATGCAAAGTGGCTCTCTGTTGGGTTTGTAACCATGTGGCTACTTCCTGAAATACCTGTAGACACATCCCTAGTCAGTATAGAACATGACTTTGCACGTGCAGCATAGTAACACATCAGCCAACGTTTAAATGGACCATATCCAGCACATGTCACCGCAAGCAAAGAATATCCATCAGAAAGAACATTTTGGTTACAAGTACAGAATCCTTCATTACAGTTGGTTGTAAGAATATTATCACTTTTACAGCGACACCAGAATCCAGAAGGCTGACCTGGAGTATAGTTATGATTAGGTTCTGTTGCATCGTCCAACTTCATATAACAACCACAACCACCATACAGCTTTGGAATTACATTATAAGCAAGAACAACCCAATTCACACCATCCGCACATACATCTGGGCCTCTTGAACGAACCGGTCCTGTACATTCAATAAATGATTTCAAGAATTCATAGTTAAAGCGAGGCAAACGCCATGACAGGATTCTTGGTTCACTGAAATCTTTACCATAAGCACCAATCCAGTCGTCACAACGGCCACCTTGATAATTACGATCAATAAGCCAACGTGCAAAAGATGCATTAGGATCTTTTATCCATGTACCACGAATTGTAAATGCGCCACAGCCATCACGAATACGCTCAATCATGCGCTGACCTGGATCAAAATCAAGACGTGCTGGTGCGCCAGGAGATGCTCCTAAGCCAAGGCTTGATATTGCACCCGAAATTAATGAAAGATCCAAATGAGGATTTAAGTGCCCCGGATCTGTAATCCTAACCATATAATCCATATAGCTATCACCAAATGGCAGGAATGGCACTTCAAATTCACACCATGCACCTTCTTGTAATTGCAGTAAATTACCATCAAAATCATATAGCGTTCCACCGCTATCAAACTGGAATCCTGATACTTTACATGGGGTTGAACTTGTATGCTGTAACAGACAATCAGAACCCCCAAATCCAAATATACCGACATCCCAGTCAGGCATTACACCATGTGCATCCTTTCCTGAATTTTGCGGAGGGAATAAAGCTAATAATGGATTACGTGTACAAATTCGTGCAGGATGCGTTGGGTCAATCCAATTTGTGGCTTTTGCTCCATCACTTACTAATGTGTATTTATGCAATCCAGTATGCAAAGCATCAGCATCAGTCATTATACCAGTATAATTCTCAAGCCCCCCTTCCATATCTGTAGGAGTTGTCCACATAAGAGTTTTTGGCGCACCATCTTCAATACGAGTTGTTAAAATAGCATGAGGTATGCTAGGCCCAGGAAGATGTGGAGTAAGATAGTTAATTGACTCTTCCCCTTTATCAAAATCACAACTTCTCATCGTAAAGAAGTCAGGCCAGATATTGGGCGCTGAAAGCGAAGGGCATCCACGACGACTAAATACAAGCTTTGCACCATCATTAAATGCAGTTGATAGCCCTTCAACCCAGCTACCATTACCTAATGTACGAGCACAAATATCACTTGATGCAATCACCTCACCATCACCAACTGCTGGCATACCAGGTATCCACCCTGCGGTATTAAAGTTCTGATAATCATAATACTCTGAACGCAATCCCTTCACAGCGCCGCCAGAATAAGCAAGACCCAATGTTGAATCTAAAGAAGATGCGATAGCTTCTAATAAAACCTGAGCTGCTTGTTGCAACATTGTCCGGTGATCGTTCATTGCATATCGTGTTACCCATTGACACTGACTTATATCCACATCGGGGTCAGCACCTTTAAGTAAAATCTCACCACAATCTGCACGATGAGCAAATTCTTCAATATAAAGCTTGATACAATTTTTAAGCTTTAATTTTCGTCCCATATTGTTTCGATTAAGCACCTTATCATCGGAAACCGGATCAGATGCTGAATTAGCTGCTACCGCTGGAGGGCGAAGATTATAAATATCATAAGGGTTCCAAGGATAATCTGTTTTATAAATTGCAGTACGGTTATAACCATACTCGCCCAATCTACCATATTGAACAGACTCTGGTGTTGACTCCAAAGGTGTTCCATCTACTAAGTACAAGGACAAAGGCATATAATGTTCGCCTGGTATAGGCTGAATAATTACAGGTCGCTCTACTAAATCCCAACATGAGCTACTAGTACTCCAAACCCATTGAAGCCCTTTATAGACACCTGCACCATCAAATTCACCACAGAAATCATCAATATCATCTAGATAATCATGTAGGCATGATAATTGTGATGCTGGCTTACCTTCAGCTAAATCTGCAGGACTGTTAACTAGCATAATAGCACTAGGCACACAATCTGGGTGCAAGGCTAGCACATCATCCCGTGGAGGGAACCTAATTGGCCTATCAATTACATCATCACCATCATCATCAAACCCATCAGCTATACCATCTTCATTAGGGTCCAAGCTTTTAGGAGGATTAAGGTTAACAAAACGTTCTTCTGGACTATAACAACCAGTTATACTCTCATAATTATCCCCTACATTTCCTTGAAAATTACCGGCTCCGGGGCAATTACCTTTCCAAGAACCAGTAAGGATACCTGGTGATATTGGCGGCGTGTTATCGGCAGGAACTTCGATAGGAATACACCCATCTATACTGTCGGGGCTTCTAATATATCCATCATTACAGGTTCCATCACCGTTCATCGGCACACAATTCGGCTCATTCCGGCATTGCTGCGGACGCACCTGTTTATTAATAGACTTCTTAACGTATTTTGCTTTTTTCTTACTAAAATTCAGCTGCGGGTCATGCTTTAAGGCATTATTAAATTCAGCGGAGTCAACCATATCTATCTGACATGTGCCACAAGTTACGGGGTCATAGCTTACCCGTTTAGCACCTAGTTCTTGCCAACTTCCCGCATATCCTATTAGTAAGATAATGGAGAGAATAGTAATAATTCTGACTATACGCATAAGCTGCACCCAAATATTGCAAAAAACTGCTCGCGGAATCTTCCCCCGGCTAGCAAATTATAACACCTCAACGTTAATGATGGGGGTAAAACAAAAAATTTTCAAGTTTTTTTTACTTTACGTGGCATTCTTCTTTATTATTTTCTTGATAGAAAAGGCAAAAAAATATAGCCTCAGAGCACAAAATCCTGCACCACGGCTGTAGTTGCGCTTATTTAAGGAATCACTCGTTTTATGATACAAAAATCACATACCGACACGCGCACTAGTGGTTACATCATAAGCCCTGCCCAAGATATCATTTTACTAATATTATCTCCACTTATAGGATTAGTACTTGCTGCTCCCTTTCTTCACCCCACATTTTTGACTACATTTTTTAATCAAACATATCAAATCTCTACAGAAGGTGATGCTAAATCACTTATCGTTATTATGATTGATATGCTTATCATGGCGCATTTATTTATTGTATTCTTCCGAAGCCATGGCAACAAAGAGATATTTGTACTACACCCCATCCGCTTTATTTACATCCCCTTGGGCTGCATTGTCCTATTCACCTTTTCTCATGTTGCGGCTGTCACTGCCGCAATTCTTGCCATATGGTGGGATGTTTATCACTCAAGCCTACAAACATTTGGCTTAGGGCGCATTTACGACATGAAAGCAGGCAACCAACCAACACAAGGCCGCCGCCTAGACTATCTTCTGAATATCCTCCTATATATGGGGCCTATTTTTGCCGGCGCTTCCTTGATGCCTCATTTAGAAGAGTTTTATTTATATAATGATGTTAGCCTACCGGAGCTCGCCAACCTCGCTGATCGCATTTTCCACTTTCAGCCCGAAATCACTAATATAGTCTATTGGGTCGGTACTCCCTTTGTAATATATTACCTTTATAGCTACTGGCGCTTTTGGCAACAAGGCTATCACATCTCTTGGCAAAAAGTTACATTACTGGCCTCCACAGCAACATGCTCTATATTAGCATGGGGAATGAACTCATTTGGAGCTGCATTTTTTATAATGAACTTCTTTCATGCCGTTCAATATTTTGCAATAGTTTGGCATTTTGAGAAGAAAACCATCTGCAACACTTTCCAAACAAAACGGTTAGGGCTAGGAAGAAAAACAGGATTTGTACTATTTTTACTGACATCATTTGGCTACGGACTTTGGACACAAGATATCGTTGATACAATTGGGCTTGCTTTTGCCGTCTCAATAACCATATCACTAATGCATTTTTGGTATGATGGCTTTATATGGTCGGTTCGAAAAAAACAAGTTTAACAATATACAAACGCAAACCTTCCATTGTTTTTTTGCAACACATTAAGAATAACCACTTACTTAATAGCAAAGCAAACCCCTTTACCCTTGGCAGGGGGATGTCCAGATGTATCATGCCGCTGCTTTTAGCATATCGCTATTTGCAGGATGTTATTAAGTTTTATTAATTGATCTTTTATTAAGTACTAACTTCATGTGAGAGAAGGGTTTGGATATGAAGAAAATTCTACTTGGCAGCAGCGCATTACTTGCTGCAACTGTTTTAGGAACTGCAGCACAAGCTGGCGGCCTACCAACTGGCTCTGCATCTAATGCAGGAACAACTTCACACGCTGCGTCTGGCGCATCTGCAGGCGGAATCAATGTTTCTGTCGGTGGTGTTGTTGATTTCACTACTGCGTTTGTTGATCAAGATCAGGATGCTGGTCAGCGCGACTTTAAAGCGGTTAATGATGTTGAAATTCACATTAAAGCTGAAGGCACTGCAGATAACGGCCTACGTTATGGTGCTGTTGTTGAACTTGAAGCCGATGTTGATGGCGCTGCCAACAACGAAGGTAACAATGCTGACAAAACTTACCTATTCTTAGAAAGCGATTCTGGTCGTTTAGAACTTGGTAACAATGCTGGCGCTGAAGCTACTCTTAAAGTAGACGCTTCAACAATCGCTCGTGCTACTGGCGGTATTGATGGTGAGTATCACCACTTTGTTGACCTACACGCTGGCGGTGCTGACTATGTTATCACTCCAGATCTACCGTCACAGGCAGCATTTGGTGCACGTGAAGATGCTACTAAGCTAACTTACTACACACCTCGTTATAGCGGCCTACAATTCGGTGTTTCTTACACACCTGATCAAGGCGATAGCGGTTCTTCAGTTGCACTTTCTGGCGACGCTAATGGCGACCAAGAAAATGTATTCGGTCTTGGCTTAAACTACACAGCAGACTATGACGGAGTTGGTGTACAGGCTTCTTTAACTGGTGAGTTCGCTGAAGCTGAACTAGCTGGAACAGAAGATCTAGCCGCTTGGGCAGCTGGTGTTGTTGTAGACTTCCAAGGCTTCTCTCTTGCAGCGTCTTACGGCGACTGGGCAGACAGCGACCTTGCTGTTGGTACTGTAAATGATGACCAGAACTTCTGGACATTAGGTGCAGCATGGGAAAATGGCCCATATGGCGCATCTGTGACTTACCTAGACAGTGAGCGTGGCGATAACGACTTCAACAACATCGTTGTTGGTGCTGATTATGCTCTTGCTCCTGGCTTAACACCATATGTTGAAGTTAGCTTCTTTGATGCTGACACTGCTGGCGCAGTTAACGACAATACTGGTTCTGTTGTACTAATTGGTGCTGAATTGCACTTCTAGTCTTCATAACAAGTCATAATAAAAAGGGCGGCTATTTGGTCGCCCTTTTTTGTGACCACTCTCCAAATTTAACCTTCCTTCACCCCTTCCTTATCTCCGCCCGCCCCTTAAAACAGGATCCTAAAATAAACACCACCCCACCCTTTACCCTAATCACATCAGCTTTCTCTCCTCGCTTCCAGACGAACATCTAAGCCAGCATTACAACTAGATATGGCGCAAACAGCAAAACCATGCTTTAACCACGGGTGAAGTATTTTCAAGAAGGTCTGAATAGAATCCCCAGATGGAAAGCAAAATGACAGAGGAAAAGACAAAAATCACCACACGCAAGAGGCTGCTGTTATCCTTGGTTATCGCCACATTGCTGGGCGGTGGGGGTGCTGCATTTTATCACTATCAAACCAAAGAAGTAGTGCGGTTTGTAAAGGTGACTTGCGCGCCGATGCAGCAGCTTTTTCAGATTGAGGCCATTGATAAACGTGTGCCGGACCAGCAAACTTATGTTGATAATTTGCCGGCAGATGTGATGCAGCAAATGAGGGATGGTTCGCTTTATCTGGTTAAAGATGTTGATTTTACTGCTGCAAATGATCAGGCCGTGAGTCAGATCACTGCAGAGTGTGAATGGGAGGGAAAAAAATTCAGCGTAACGGCGGAGTATTTACCGAACAAAGATAAAGATGGTGCTTTCGGTAAATTAACCATGAAGCAGAATGAGGAGGATATGGGGCGAATCGCCTGCTGGCATGG
>Ga0316204_10000529_pt1 | contig 139363 bp, 124 predicted proteins | sample 6monrhotite_MG_2_FD_205661 | JGI IMG/M metagenome (GOLD analysis project Ga0316204, IMG submission 205661) | Microbial mat bacterial communities from mineral coupon in-situ incubated in ocean water Damariscotta River, Maine, United States -... | ecosystem: Environmental > Aquatic > Marine >... | reverse complement strand
CGAACCAACGTAGACATACGTCAGCGGATTTACAGTCCGCCCCCTTTAGCCACTCGGGCACCCCTCCATATCCTTAGGATGCACGCCGGATTACCGACGGTCCGGACGGTGCGCAATATGAACAATATAAAAGCTGTGTCAACAGGCGAATGTGCCTCAAAGGCAAAGTTTTTTTAGGTCTCGCCGATTAGCGTACAAAAGGACGCTGACAAGCGTGGCGTCTAAATGATACAAGCTGCCATGACTAAGCGCAAAAAACACGGTCGCCCAGGGCGGCCCACTCACGATCTCGCCTCCTCCGATGAAGGCCGCGAGACCCTTAAACGCACCAACAAAAGCGGCGAGCTGTGGCTCTACGGCGCGCACGCGTGCCTTGCCGCGATTGCGAATCCGGAACGCGACATCCGCCGCATCGTGATGGCGACGCAAAGTGCCGACGATTTGGAGATCCCGGTGTGCGACGCCGCCAACGCCGCGTTCGAGGCCTGTCAAACGCCGCGCCCGCAAATCGAATGGCGTGATCGGCGCGAGGTCAACGACCTGTTGCCCCGCGACGCCGTCCACCAGGGCATCTGCATCGAAACCAAGGCCCTGCCCCACCCCGAAATCGTTGACATCATCGAAGACGCCAAGGGCTTGCCCAGTGCCTGCATCGTGGTATTGGACCAAGCCAGCGATCCGCGCAACATCGGTGCGGTGATGCGCACCGCCGCGGCGTTCGGCGCGTTGGCGGTGGTGGTGCAAGACAAGCATGCCCCCGACATCACCGGCGCGCTGGCCAAGGCCGCATCGGGTGCTGTGGAACGCCTGCCCTACATCAAAGTCACCAACTTGGCGCGCACCCTCGACCAGCTCAAAGCCGCCGAATTTTGGTGTGTCGGCTTTGACGGTCACTCTGAGGACTTTATGACGGCCAAGACCCTGCAAGGCCGCAACGCCTTGGTGATGGGTGCGGAAGGTGCCGGTTTGCGCCGCCTGACCCGCGAAACCTGCGATTTGCTGGTGAAAATCCCCATGACGGACGCCATGGAAAGCCTCAACCTATCCAACGCCGCCGCCATCGCGCTGTATCAATTTCAACAGTCGAACAGCTAACTTCGTGCCGCACGGCCTGGATTTCCGCGCCCCCAAGTGGGGGCTCGCAACGACGGCTGGGGGTTGGTGAACTTACTTAGCCTTTCGCCACCACCAAGGCAGCTAGTCCGCTAAGGTCTGGAAGTTCCGCTTTCGCGGGAAAACCCAGGGTTTCGGGCTGTTGCCCCGCCCGGTTGATCCACGCGACTTGAAAGCCGAACGCCGCGGCACCGGTGGCGTCCCAGCCGTTGGAAGAGACGAAGCAGATGTGTTCGCGGGCCACGCCGAGTTGGTCCACCGCCAGTTGGTAGACGCTGGGTGATGGCTTATAGATGCCTGCGTCTTCGATGGAGATCACTTCATTGAGGCTGTTGTCCAACCCAGCCGCCTTGACCGCCGTGGCGAGCATTTTCGGTGAACCGTTGGAGAGAATCGCGGTCTTCATCCCCGCCTGTTTGAGGGTCTCGAGCAGGTCCGGCACTTCCGGATAGGCGTCCAGGATTTCATACAGCGCCATCAGCTTTGTGCGCAGCGCCTTGGAACGCAGATCCAGCGTCGCCATGGCGAAATCGAGCGCCAAGCCGGTGATCTCGTAAAAATCGCGATGCCGCCCCATCAGGCTTGAAAGCCAAGTGTATTGCAGCTGCTTGGCGCGCCACAGCTCCGCCAGCGGTTCGGCCTGATCACCAAGATCATCGCGACAACGCGCCGCCGCCGCGCCGACGTCGAGCAACGTGCCGTAAGCATCGAACACGCACGCTTGAATGTCGTGAAAGGGGGAGATTTGGGTCATTTCGTCACCTGAACAGTTTTTTTAGCCGTCAAAGTATACTCTGTGGACATTTTCCGCAAAGCACACACTTGCAGTCAAAGCAGGGCAAGGGTATATGAACCGGGTCTAGAAACATGTGCCGGCTTAGCTCAGTTGGTAGAGCACCTGATTTGTAATCAGGGGGTCACGAGTTCGAATCTTGTAGCCGGCACCATTTCCCTTTATTTTCAAAGTATTGCAAAAACAGAAAAGCGCCTTCCGGCGCTTCATCTAATTTATGAATGTTTTTGTGGATGCATTTTTGCCTCCAACGTAACCTCACGTTGGAAGGAATCTCCCGGCCCCAGACATCAATGTCGAATACGACGATATCGTCCATTCAATCCCTGAGCCTTTCTAACGCCAGGGCAATGCGCTGGCGTACGTCTTCAGGCTGGGCGTTGACGGCATCGGCGAGGCAGCGAAGTTGGTGACGCAGCCCATGCACCTGATCGAGAAGCGGCAGGATCACGTCCATCGCGTCCTCGTCTAGCTCGAGTTCGGTTGAGAAGTCATAGATAAGCCCGACCCTGGCGATGTCGATTTCGCGGAACTGATAACCGCTCCGACCACGTTCCGGCATCACCCAGCCGCGCTTGACCCAAACGTGGAGCGTCTCGCGCCGAAGGCCCATGAAACAGTCGAGAATTTCCTTTTCCCCCATCATAGCGTCACCCTTCCATGCCTTGCCGTGGATTGTAGCTATGGTCTTTGCCCCAGCCCTCAAGAAAGGCACTGAGCTCAGCGTCCGTCTTCTTCGGCAGAAGGACATTCAGTGTCACGAGTTGATCACCAGCCTTGTGCTTTCCCGACGCTGCAACGCCCTTACCCTTGAGCCGAAGCATGTCCCCGGTGTTGGATCCAGGTGGAATGGTCATCGAAACCGCCCCCCGGGGCGTCGGCACGTGCACCCTGGCACCGAGCACGGCCTCATTCAGCGCAACTGGGAGATCAATTAGGATGTCCCGGTCCCGACGTCGGAACGTCCGGTGCGGCTTGACGTGAATCTCGATCATGGCGTCGCCAGCCACGCCACCGCCGAGTCCTGGCATGCCCTTGCCCCTGAGCTTCAACATTTGTCCATCGCGGTGGCCGGGCGGAATCGTGATGTCGAGGATCTTGCCGTCGGGCATGGTGATACGCTTTTTGGCACCATTGACAGCCTCCAGGAAGGGCACCTCCATCCGGTAGCCGACGTTGCCGCCCTGTCTTCGGATATGAACATTTTCTCCGCCGTGTTGCTGGGCCCGAAAAATATCGGAGAAAATGTCACTCAGATCCTCGAACCCGGCGGTTGACGCGTATGGCTGACCGCCATCTGCTGCGGCATATTCACGGTAGAATTGGCGTGATGCTTCCTTGCCTTCGGCGTCAATTTCGCCCGCATCGTACTGGCGACGCTTCTCCTTGTCCGACAGGATGCTATAAGCCGCCTGCACCTTCCTGAAGGCTTCCTCCGACGCCTTATCACCGGGATTAAGGTCCGGATGATGTTTCTTGGCCTGCGCGCGATGCGCTTTCTTAATTTCTGCTTGTGACGCGTCCTTCTTGACGCCAAGCACCTCATAAAGTTCATCCGCCACGGCTTGGCTCCATTGGTTGAATTCAATTACGTGACAGTCAGATAGGCGCTGCTAAACTCGCCTATGGAAAGGGTAGGATATGCCCTAACGACCCAGCGCCTCAACCATATCGTATTTGATACTCGTCATAATTCTAACTGATATAAACACACTTAATGTTTTCCTCTATTATGGCTTTATATCATTGAGGCCAAATTATTTACTCTGCACGAAAATTTATTTAACCTATTGTATCAACCGACTAACACTTCCACGAGATCATCTTCCATGTCCGTAGACCCTCAAGAACTGGCCGTTTTCAAAGCTACTTTAGCGCGAACCCCCGTTTCTGTGATCATCAAGCGGCTGGACGATAATTCGATTGCCCGCACCTGGAAACGAAACCTTGCCGAAGCGGAGGTTTCCCGGCGAACGCATGATGACGACGCCCGTGCGAAAAACACCATTCTGAGCAAGATCTTTCGTCACAAGAAGGCTTCACTAAGGGCTTGGGTCGTGACGGTCTTTATCATTGCTTGCGCACTGGCAATTGCCGCAACGTTGGTGATGGGGCTGCTACAAAACTAAAAAATCCCGTTAGACAATAGCAGCCCCATACCTTTGTAATCAGGGGGTCACGGGTTCGAATCTTGTAGCCGGCACCATTTTCCCCATTTTTTAATCTGAGAGCCCCCACTTCCCATTGAACGGGATCAGTGGGGTTACTTCGAACGTGCGGACCATGGAATCGCTGCCCGCATAGCGCCATTCGCTCGTCGAGCACGCGAATTCACCGGTTCCCCGGTTGAAATAAAAGTTGTCGCGGACCCGTTGGGTCGTCGCATCGACGACCACCCAACCATCGCTTAAGTCTTTCACGCTATAGATAAAAACCTGGTCCGCTTGCACTTTGTGAACATGGTGCAGCACCTTAGCGTCGTTGTGTTTGCTCACCGCGCCTTCGCGGACGACAGCACTTATGGTGTTCGTGCCCATGGTCTTGAGCCCGACAACACAGTGTTTTGCGAGAATACGCTGCGCTAAATCGGAATCTGGCGTTTGCAGACCCTGCGCGGTTTGACACCCGCTCACCATCAAGGCGCCCAAGACGCTGAGTGAAACTATGACGCTTTTCATCGAATGGGGCCCCCAAAAACCAAATGAACTGAAAATATTTAAGCGCAAAGATAACGGTTCACCATGAACGCATACTGAACGCCATTTTCAGCATGTCACGGCTGCTTCATCGATAGGTTCCGGGTTTTGCTCATCCACCACCCGGTTCAGCGGCAAGGTCATGGTGATGATTGTGCCTTTGTGTTGCTGGCTGCCCATCTCGAACGTGCCGCCATGCAGCTCCACCAGGGACTTGGTCAGAGGAAGGCCCAACCCCGAACCGTCATGCTTGCGCGACAGCGAACTGTCGACCTGACCGAACTGCATCATCGCCTTGGCAAGCCCCTCCTCATCCATGCCGATGCCGGTATCCTCGACGGAAATGACAAAACCGTCTTGTTCGAGCTTCGCATTGCATAAGATGCGCCCACCGTGCGGCGTGAATTTGACGGCATTGCTCAACAAGTTGAGGAGAATTTGCTTCATACGCCGCGCATCAAGCATCAACGTCGGCATATCTGTGCAGTCCGGCCACTGCACGTTAAGCCCGCCTTCGTCCACCCGCGGCTGAATGATCTGCTGGCACGCGTCGCATATGTCGGACAAGCGGACCGCTTCTTCGTGCAGCTCCAACTTGCCCGCTTCGATCGCGGAAACATCCAAGATATCGTTGATCAGTTCCAGCAAATGCGTGCCTGAACTGTGAATGAAGCCCACATACTCGTCGTATTTCTCATTTCCGAGCGGGCCAAAAATGCCTTCTTGCATGGTGGACGAGAACCCCAAAATCGCATTGAGCGGGGTGCGCAGCTCATGACTCATATTCGCCATCAGCTCGGTCTTCGCCCGGTTGGCGAGTTCGGCGGTGCGTTTCGCATCGCGCAAATGCTCTTCCGCCAATTTGCGTTCAGAGATGTCTTCGTGCATGGCGACAAAGTGCGTCATATTGCCATCCAAATCGTGTACCGGCGCGATGGAGGCAAAAGCCCAAAAGTATGACCCGTCCTTGCGGCGGTCCTTGATTTCCGAACGCCACCCCGCGCCACTCATGATCGTCTTCCACAAATCGGCATGAACCTCCTTGGGCGTATCGGGTGATTTTAAGATACCTGAACGACGACCGATCGCTTCTTCGCGGCTGTAGCCGGTTATATCCGTGAACATGGCGTTGACATACTCGATGCGTCCACCGAGATCGGTGATAAAGATCATGGTCGGGCTTTGTTCGACAGCTTGCGCAACTCCATTTCCGCCTGCGCGCGCATTTCGATTTCGCCTTGCAGACTTGCGGTGCGCTGCTCGACCTGCTGTTGCAGGGAATTTTTAAGTTCCGTGAGGCTTTCGTTGGCGCGCTGCTGCTCTTTGAATACCCGCTCGACGGCGGTGCCCATGGTGTTGAATTCCGCGACCAGGGACGGCACAAACGGCACAGCCTCCTTTTCCCCCACCACCGACAAAGCATATCGCGACATGCGTTTTGCGGGATTGACCACCAACCACATCAAAAGCAGAAAAACGCTGGCGCTGCCGACCAGAACAACGATGGAATGGGTCGTTAGGGCGCCTTTAAACGAGGACGCCAAATTTTCCAGGCTGGTGTCGTCGATGATAAAAGCGGCATTGACAGCAGCTGTATCGGAAAATGAAAACGACGTTAGATAGGCGATATGGTTCGTACTTAGCTCCGTCACCGTATTTTGTTCAAACGCTTTCAGCGAGCCTAGCGCACCAAGCAATATACTTTGCGCGACAAGCGGCGCTGAGGTTTGAAGGGTATCGTTCGCGAACAATTCAACATGATCGATCCCGGTGGTGAGCTGGATTTTATGGGCGAGCCCAAGGTTGCCGCGCAGTGAAACGCCGTAAACCAAATAACCGACCACCTGGCCGGTTTGGTGAAAGACAATCGGCACACTGCGCACAAGCGCTGTGTCTGTTTCACCCACGGCGACCCACGACTTTACATTGATATAGGGCCTTATTTGATCTGCAACCAAATCGATGTTGTCAATAAATTGCCCGGCATTGCCGACCACGCGACCGCCCATATCGGTGATCAGCAAGATATCCAACCGGTCTGAAATGCTCTCCAGTCCAAAGTATAGATAATTTTCCGCAGCACTCCATTGAGCGTTTTTAACATATTTGCCCAAGTCGCCATCGCTTGAGATCAGCTCAACCGAAGAACTCAGAAAATTCAACTCACCCCAAAATGCGTTCAGTGCCGATTTGTGCGCCTGTTCGAATGAACGCTGAATTTCATTTTTCAGTTGCGAACGCGCCGACACATAGCTTGTGTACATAATGGTGCCGTTTGTTGACGCCAAAACAAACACAAGTATCGCAAAAATCAATGGACCGATGCGCATATTGGTGTTCAAAAACTTCATTCACTCACCAGAGTACCGAAAAGCCCGATTCTTCATTTCGGCCACATCCTCTCTATCAACCGTATTCGCAATCAATTTGATGTGACCTGAATATACTTGGGGAATAGTTGCAGATTTTCCGTTTTAATCCAAGACAATAGCGTCCACCATCGCAACGCCGTTGTCGTCGTTCATGCGCATACAAAAGTATGTGAGATATTGGAATGCCGCGATGCAATGTCTACAAACTTTGCAATCAGTAAGGCGCGATGGATTCAATTTCATGTTTTCACCGAACGTTCGCTATAGTCGGCCCCATGCCTCACGAGATTCTCAAAAACGTTTTTGGATACGACAACTTTCGTCCCGGTCAGGTCGAGGTCGTCAACGCCTTGCTTGCGGGCGAGCATGCCCTGGCGGTGATGCCGACGGGATCGGGGAAATCGCTGTGTTTTCAAATCCCGGCCCTGGTGAAAGGCGGCTTGACCATCGTGGTGTCGCCGTTGGTGGCGTTGATGGAAGACCAAGTCGCGGCCCTGAAACTGGCTGGGGTCGAGGCCGAAACCATCAATTCATCGCGCGATCGCACCATCAATGTCGAGGCTTGGCGGCGGGTCGCGGCGGGTGAAACGCGGTTACTTTACCTCGCCCCCGAACGCTTGATGACGGATCGTATGTTGGAGGCGCTGGCGCGCTTGCCGGTGACGCTGATCGCCATCGACGAAGCCCACTGCCTGTCGCGATGGGGGCCGTCGTTTCGCCCCGAATATGAAGCCCTATCGCGCTTGAAGGATCTCTTTGTCGGCGTGCCCATCGCCGCACTCACCGCCACCGCCGACAGCGCCACCCAAGAAGATATCGCCGCCAAGCTGTTCGGCGGCCAAGGCCGCGCATTCGTGTCCGGGTTCGACCGCCCCAACATCCGTCTCAACGTCGAAATCCGCACCGATGCCAAGCGCCAACTGCTGGACGTGATCAAAGATTTTGAAGGCGAAAGCGGCATTGTTTATTGCCTGTCACGCGCCAAAACCGAAAAAACCGCAGCGATGTTGTGCGAAAACGGTGTTCGTGCCCTGGCCTATCACGCCGGGCTGTCTGCGCAAATACGGGCGCAAAATCAACAAACCTTCATGATGGAACCGGGCATCGTGATCGTCGCCACCATCGCGTTTGGCATGGGCATCGACAAACCCGACGTGCGCTTCGTCTGTCACACCGACATGCCCGGCAACGTCGAGGCCTATTATCAAGAAATCGGCCGCGCAGGTCGCGACGGCAAGCCCGCCGTGGCGCACATGTTTTACGGTCTGGACGACGTGCGCATGCGACGCATGTTCATCGAACAAGAAGACAGCGATCCGGACCACAAACGCCGCGAGCACAAGCGCCTCGACGCGCTGATTGCCTATTGCGAAGCCCCCAGCTGCCGCCGCCAAGCGTTGCTGGAATACTTCAACGACGCCATAAAGCCCTGCGGCAACTGCGACATGTGCCTAAACCCGCCGGAAATGGTTGAGGGCACGGACACCGCACAAACCCTGCTGTCGGCGTGCGTCGCCACCGGGCAGATGTACGGCCAGGCGCACCTGATCGACATCGTGCGCGGCGCGGACACGGAAAAAATGCGTTCAACCGGGCACGCGACGCTGGCCGAACACGGCCAAGGCGCGGAAATCTCCAAAGACGCGTGGCGGTCCATTGTGCGCCAACTGGTCGCGGGCGGTTTGCTCAAAATCGACGTCACCGGCCACGGTGGGCTGAGCCTCACACCCAAGGGTCAGGCGCTGCTGAAAGGCGAAGAAAGCTTCAGCTACCGCAAGGACTTGGTACACAAGCCCGCAAAAAAGAAAGCCCGTAGCGGGCGTGCGGAGCCTCCCGCCGATCTGGACGAGGCCGACACCAAGCTGCTGACTGAGCTGAAAGACCTGCGCACCCATCTGGCGATGGAACGCGAAGTGCCCGCCTACATGATCTTTTCCGACCGAACCTTGGAAGACATGGCGCGCAAAAAACCCCGCGATGAGACCGCCTTCGCTGACATCCACGGCGTCGGCGCGGCAAAACTCAAAGATTTTTCCGAAGCTTTTATTGGCATTATCGTTGAGATAACTTAATTAAATCAATGGAAAGAGACGACAAATAGTCTGAATATCCTAGCGCACAGACGACTTTACCAATATTAATGTGATGAATTTCGACAGAGCTTATGACATACTTACGTATGCGTTGGGGCGCACCTTTTTGTCATTTGGTGAAACACTATGGGTACATCTGAAAATGGGATTGTTCTTGAGCTCTTACCCCTGATTGAACGAAATAAATATCAGCTAGCCCTGAGGGTTTGGTTTGATTACCGCCACAGCATTCCTGAGCTCTGTCAACACTGCCCGTATGAAAACGCGCTGCACAAATCTGACGATTGCTGCCAATGTCTCGAAGCGAAGTTACGCACCTTAAGCCTCTACCAACACGATGGGGGTGCCTATGAAGACTCCTTGTTGGGTGCCGCGCGTAAACTCAGCCGTTTCCACAGCCAGCTGCATAGCTAAGCCCCGCCCGCTCATTCAGCGTCATTCTCCAGGGTAATTTGCGCGCCATCTTCGGTAAACACAGTGAGCTGGCGGATCGTCCACACGTTGCCGTGCAAATCCAAATAGACAAACACCGTGCCGCTGGCTTTGCTGCCTTCGACGTCGAAATTCAGTTCTGCCCAACCACCGTCGTTGTTGATCTGGATATTGCCGCTCGTCCACCACCCGGCGGGCTCCACCGGCAGGCCCAAATGACGTTCCAGTGCAGGATGATCACGCAGTTCATCAACAGTAAGGCGGTAGGCGTCACTGCTGTTGAACGCCATCATGACGACGGCGAAAATCACCCCAAAAAACAACGGAATACCGAAAAATGCGCCGACACCGACCCGCGCCCAGATGCGCTGGGTGCGCTTGAAATGCTCAACGTCGCGCCATTCGTTGTTGGCCCAGGCCCAGGCGTTGCCCTTCGCCCCCAAAACGAACAACATCACAATGTTGACGCCCGGAACGAACATCAGCAACGCAATCGGCGTGTTGTGCGCCAGCCCCCACACCCAGTTGAGAAAAAACGCGCCCCAATTCCAGCCCTGTAGTTCAAGTGGCATGGGATCGTTTCTGTGAATCGGGCTTTGGTTTTGCATTTATGCCTCTTGGGTTGGGGGCCTAGCCCTCAGGCTCGCGACCGCCACCGCCCTTGCGTTTGATCGGGCGCAAGATGTCATTGCCGAGACGGCGCTTGATGACGTCCATATTGGCTGTACCGCCGGGCATCTCAACCGGTGAGGCGATGGATTCGGGCTTAGCTTCGATGGGAGCTACCGGCTTGATGAACGCACGTGCGCCGAAACCCTTGGGAGCTCCATCGCCGCCCTCGGGCGGGCGCGGCTGTGGATGAGTGGACGTGGGCGCGTCCACCTGCCCGTCTTCATCTTCACCGCCGAACACCTCATTGACGTACGCGTTGATCGGGTCGATGGGGTCGGGGCCATACTCGTTAGGGCCCGGCGTGCCGCGAAAAAAGCCCACCACGACGGCCATCCACAGATTGTAAATCGGCACCAAGAACAACAACAGCCACCACCCGGAATGGCCCAGATCATGGGCGCGCTTCACACTGATGGCCAAGCTGACCCAAAAATTAAACACCAATAGCGGTAAAAGCACGATCAACACCGCGCTGGCACCGAGAACACCACCCAGCGCCGACGAGCCGATCAGCAAGCCAAGCAAAACGGCGAAAACCTGCACCCCAAGGCCGACCATCGACATCAAAACCACGCCTTTAAGCCAATAGGCTTTGCGGTTCAAACGCCCCGTAAACGAAAACCACAGCCAAGAAAGCGGCTGATCCCAGCCCTTCATATTGCGCCGTGCGATGAGCAAAACAGCGCCGAACACGATGAGGATAAAAACCAGCATGCCAAGCTCAGCCATGGATGCCAGCGTTTCCATTTGCGCCATCTGATCGGGCGACATCTGTCCCTGCTGCGCCCACGCCGGAGCAGCGAATGCCGTCGCGACGAGCGCTGTGAGACATAAGCGTGAAATGGACCAAAGATGAGGCATCGTAGCTCCAGCACCGACTGTTTTCATTTCCTCATCGTATTGTGCCCAAAAAAGATAGAAATGCGAAGGCTTTACGATATTGTGATCGATATGAAACCCATACTTGTCCTGCTCATCGCGTTGACCTTGCCTGCACCTGCACTGGCGCAATCGTCTGATCAAAGTGTGGTATCGAGCGATCCGCGCCATGCCCAATGCTTTAAAAAGTCGCGTAAAAAACCGGACTGGGCGGTGTGTGAAGAGCTGATCGCATCGCTGTTAGCGCGCCACAATGAGGGTGAAAAAGTGTCCGGCTTCATCTCGTGCGTTCCCAGCGCAACTCCACTGGAAGAGGTGCGCCAAACATTCCACACCTGGATCTCAAAACGCCCGCATTTCGCCAAATACACCCCCTGGGACACCTTGTCGGGCGGCCTGTCGGTGCTGTATCGCTGCGCCAAGTAATGCGCGCTTAGATCACACAAATACATTCAGCACGTGTTCAGATTGTGACCCGTATGGTCCTCACCAGATTCGAAAAAATGTGTGGGGATATTTTTATGAACACCTTGATCAGATCCGTAGCCGTTTCGTTAGCCACCGTGGTTGCGTGCGCCAGCTGGCAAGTTCAAGCGAAGACACTCGACTTCACCGTCTACCGCGATGGTTCCGACATCGGCACCCACAGCTATGCCATTTCCGAGCACGGCGATGAAACCCTGGTCGAAGTGACCACCGACATCCAGGTCAAAGTCTTATTCGTCACCGCTTACAAGTTCATCCATGCATCCAAGGAAGTGTGGAAAAACGGCAAGTTGGTGCAGCTCAACTCCACCACCGATGACGACGGCACGTCCAAAGCGCTCGATGTCAAGACCCAGGCTGGACAATTGACCGCCGACAGCGTGGTCAAAGGCCAAGACCGTCGCCAGACCGCTGACGCCGACGTCGTGCCCGCCAGCTTGTGGAAAAAAGACATCGTCAAGCAAACTGCGGTGCTCAACACGCTCGACGGCACCTTGATGAGCATCAGCGTCGAAGACCTCGGCACAGACGAAGTCGAGGCGGGCGGAGCAAAGATCGAAGCGCAACACTATTCCATCACCGGCGAGTTGACCCGCGAACTGTGGTTCAACGGCGCGGGCGATCTGGTGCGGGTGCGCTTCCCCGACAAGACCGGCACGGAAATTGTTTACGCCCTGAAATAAAGACAATTTTTCGAGGATTAAATCCGTCTGTCGGGGCGTTATTTAACAACAACGCAAAAACAAAGCGATTTCTTGAGGGTTCCCTGAGCATGAAAACGGCACCGCTTCCCGTTCTGATCCACCCCGATCACCCCGACCGCGCTGAGGTCGAGGCGCTGGTGCGTGACGTCTATGCCCGCGAATACGGCGCTAAAATCGATGTTTTCGCCGATCTGATGATTGCTTTGCCGGGCGAAGACGGTGGATACGTTGCCGCCGCAGGACTGCGCATCGGCGACGGGTTCTTTTCCGAAATCTATCTCGAACGCCCCATCGAAAACGTTTTATCCGATCATTGGCAGCCCCCGGCGACGCGCAGTGAAATCGCCGAAGTCACCACCTTGGCGGCGAACCACCCGCACGCGTCTCATGCCTTGATGGCGGGCATCACCGGCCACCTGCGCAATCACAATATCCGCTTTGCATTTTTCACGGTGACCGAACGTTTGCACATGATGCTCAAACGCGTCGGCGTGCCCGCCCATGAACTGGCGCGTGCAACCGTGGACAAGGTCAGCAACCCACAAGACTGGGGCCTGTATTACGCAACCAATCCTCGGGTCGTCGCCATCCACGATGCGTTTGTGTCTTTGCCCGCCAGCCGGGTCGATCACGCCGCAGCAGACGACATGCCAGATCAAGCGCTGGAGGAGGCCGTAAGTGTTTGAGCTCCTGGTCGCCCTCCACCAGCTCAGCAAAGCCCGCCCCCAAGACAGCGCCTTCACCCAAGACCAGCGCAGCTTGTCTTATGGTGCGCTCGCCGAACGCGTCGGCGGGTTGTCCCATGACCTGTCGACAAGCGCCCACGACACCATCGCCATCTTCGCGCCCAACGGCTTGGAATGGGTGATCGCAGATTTGAGCGTAGCCTTTGCGGGCAAAACCATGGTGCCCCTGCCGACGTTCTTTTCTGAGAGCCAACTGCGCCACATCATCGAAAACGCAGGCGTCGGGCACATCTTGGCGATCCGCGAAACACTCCCCCAAGCCCAAGCCTTAGGTCTGCCCGTCACCGAAATCAGTGTCGACGGCCCCATAGCACCGCTCGACAGCGCAAAAAACCGCGGCATTGAGGCGCAGCGTATCATTTATACCTCCGGCACCACCGGTGCACCCAAAGGGGTGCGCCTGGGCGACAAGCAAATTTGCGCCAGCGCCAAGGGCCTGTTGGCGGCCAGCGGCGCAAATGCTGAGGATCGTTACCTTTCGGTGCTGCCGTTTTCGTTGCTGTTGGAACAAATCGCCGGCATCGCGCTGCCGATCTTGGCTGGCGCGCCGGTGGTCATCGCATCAAACGCTGCCGGGGCGGCTTTTCAAGGCGACACCATGCCTTTGATGAGCGCCTTTGAAACCGCCTTTGACGGTGCCGGAGCCACCGCCAGCGTGTTGGTCCCCGGCTTGCTGGACGCATGGGTCAAAACCTTGACCGCCACAAATAACACTGCGCCTGCGTCGTTGCGTTTTGTCGCCGTCGGCGGCGCACCGGTCAACCAAACTCTTGCCAAAACGGCCTGGGACTTAGGTCTTCCGGTCCATGAGGGTTACGGTCTGTCGGAATGCTGTTCGGTGGTCAGCGTCAACCGCCCCGGACGGCGCAGCGAAGGCACCACCGGCTTACCGCTTCCCGGTCTCAACGTGACCCTACAAGACGGCGAAATCGTCGTGCACGGCGACACCGTGATGGCGGGCTACCTGGGCCACGACAATGATCACGAGAACAACCCGGGCGGCGTTTGGCGCACCGGCGATTTGGGTGAATTCTCATCCACGGGCGCGCTGCGCATCTTGGGCCGCAAAGACAATTTGATCGTCACCCAAGCCGGACGCAACATCAGCCCCGAATGGGTCGAAGGGCTGTGCGAGACCAGCCCCGGCGTCGCCAAGTGCGTACTCACCCATGTTGTAGATCAAGGCTTGGTGTTGATCGTTGTGGGGACGCCTGACGTCGCCGCTATTTTACAAGCGCAATACGCCCAACTGCCCGATTACGCCCGTCCCAACCACACCGCTATTGTCGATGGCGCGGATGTCGCGGAATATGAATTGCTCACACCGCTAGGGGACGCGCGCCGCGCCCAATGCCAAATTTTCGCCGGACAGTGGCTCAGCCGCCAAACCGCCGCATGAAGGACTGAGGAATACTGCATGACTTTTTTTGACCGACTTGTCACCGAAACCCAGGCCGAGCGCGAAGATTTCCAGTCCATCAGCGTCATTCAGGCCGCTGTCAGCCAAGGTGTGACCCAAGAGCTTTACGCCAAATACCTGACCCAGGCTTACCACCATGTGCGCTTCACCGTACCGTTGCTGGAATTCGCGTTAGAGGGCTGCAAGGTCGGTGACGAAACCTATGCCAACGCGCTGGCCGAATACATCGAAGAAGAAGCCGGTCACGATGAATGGATTTTGGACGACATCAAGGCGTTGGGCGAAGACAGCGAAGCGGTGCGCAATGGTCGCGGTGGTTTCGCCTGTCGGGTGATGATCAGCCACGCGTATTACCTGATCGAACACCAAAGTCCTTATGCGCTTTTGGGCATGGTCCATGTGCTGGAAGGCATGTCGGTGGTGCTGGCCGATCAAGCTGCGGGCGCGATCCGTGCGGGCTTTGGCGACAATCCGCCCAACGCCTTTTCCTATCTCACCAGCCACGGCGCGCTGGACATGGAGCACGTGAAGTTTTTCGAAGATCTGGTCAACGCCCTGGACGATGTCGAGACCCAAGATATCATCACCGCGGCGGCCAAAGACTTCTACAAACTGTTCGGCAACATGTTCCGCGAACTGGGTGAAGCTTTACTTCAAACACCTGCAAATCAAAATGAAGAGGCTCCCTCATGATCATCGACGGCAAAGTTTTTGTGGTCACCGGCGCGGGTTCCGGCATCGGTCGCGCGCTGGCGCAAAACCTTTCTGCGCAAGGTGCCAAGCTGGTGCTGGTGGACCTTAACGCGGACGGTTTGCAAACCACCCAGGCGGCCCTCAGCCATCCCGGTCATGCCCGCAGCGTGACCGGCGACATCACCAAGGCTGAGACCCGCCAAGCCATCATCGACACCGCCACCAAAGACTTCGGCGGCATCGACGCTTTGGTCAACAACGCCGGTGTGGTCGCGGTAGGACCCTTGGCCAATGCCGATGAGAACGCGTTGGAACTGATGGTGAGGGTCAATCTTTTGGCGCCGATGTTGTTGGTGCGCGATCTGCTGCCGACCTTGGAAGGGTCCGACTGCCCGACCATCGTCAACGTCGGATCTATGTTCGGCGACATTGCGTTTCCGCTGTTTGCCGGTTATTCCGCCACCAAGTTCGGCGTGCGCGGACTGTCGGATGCGTTGCGCCGCGAGCTTGCGCCGAAGAACATCACCGTCACCTACATCGCGCCGCGCGCCGCCAAAACCGGCGCGACGGGCGCGTTCGAACACTTGATCGAACCGATGAAAATGAAATTAGACGAACCCGAACAGGTGGCGCAAAACATCGCCGCCGCGATCCGCTCAGGTCAGCGTTCCAGCTATCCCAAAGGGGCCGAGCGGTTGTTCGTGTTTATCCAGCGCCTCCTGCCGAAGCTGGTCGACAATTCCATCATTGCGCAGCTGAAGTCGCTGAAGAGCTAGTCTTCACTTTCCGAATCGTCCGGATGATTTTTGTCGAACACCGGCAGACGATCCCAATCGGCGTCTTCCAAATGATCGACGGCGGCAAATATGGCAATAGACATCACCACGAGGAAAATCCACACCAACGGATGTAGACCGCAAAACTTGCTTGCGGGGGGCACACAGGGCTCGTCACCGTCGGGGGCCGGATATTTGTCGCAGTATTTCATCGGCGCAAGCTAACGTCTAACGCCCCCATCGGGCAAGGTTGAGATTGTTCAAAACGACCACAAACGCACATTGCGCTCCCACACCACAAAAAACCAGACCGATTCTAACCTAGGACTGCTACACTTTCGGGCAAGTGCTCCAGACCTGAGGGTAGGAACGACGTCTCTGCCGCTAAAAATAATGGCCAAAAATGGTTAAAATCAGGCCGTTTTTATTTTTAAGGTTTCCCTTATATAACCATTTCATTATATAAGAGGCAGACTGCATTGTGGACTGCAAACAGTTCGCATGTGCACAAAAAAATAGCGTGCCTTTGGGTGCGCTGCAAAAAAAACTGAACCCCCAATTCCGGGATCTGGCTTTGCTGGTGGCCCCGTGCGCTATAGCCCCTCTGAGCGCCGTGGCTCTGAACGCTGTAGGTTGTGAGCAACGACCTTGCGGAGACGTCGAATGAATGAAGTGAAAAAGCCGTCCACCACCGTGGACGACCCCAACGCCGCCGACGACAACGTTGATCTTTCGCCGAGCCTTGGCGATGAGGTCAAGTACACCACATGCTACATGTGCGCGTGCCGTTGCGGCATCAAGGTTTACCTTGATGACGGCAAGGTCCGCTACATCCAAGGCAACCGCAATCATCCCGTCAACGGCGGCGTGCTGTGCGGCAAGGGATCGAGCGGCATCATGCAGCACTATTCCCCGGCCCGGCTGTCCAAGCCGTTGAAGCGCGTCGGTGAGCGCGGTTCCAACGAATTCGTCGAGATCGAGTGGGACGAAGCCCTGCAGATCGCTTCCGAGCGTCTGGGCCACATCCGAGGCACCGATCCCAAAAAGCTGGCGTTCTTCACCGGTCGCGATCAGTCCCAAGCCCTCACCGGTTGGTGGGCGAGCCAGTTCGGCACGCCCAACTACGCCGCGCACGGGGGGTTCTGTTCCGTGAATATGGCGGCCGGCGGTCTCTACACCATCGGCGGCGCATTCTGGGAATTCGCCGAACCCGACTGGCACCACGCCAAATACTTCATGATGTTCGGCGTCGCTGAGGATCACGATTCCAACCCCATCAAAAAGGGTTTGGGCCTGCTCAAAAAACGCGGCGCGAAATTTGTCGCCGTGAACCCGGTGCGCACCGGCTACGGCGCGATCGCCGACGAATGGGTCGGCATCCGCCCCGGCACCGACGGCTTGTTCGTCATGTCGCTGGTCCACGAACTGCTCAAATCCGGCAACGTCGATGTCGAATACTTGATCCGCTACACCAACTCCGGTTGGTTGGTGATCGACGACGAAGGTGCCCCCGATCACGGCCTGTTTGCCCGCGATGAAGACGGCAACCCGCTATGCTGGGACCAAGACGCAAACGCGCTCGCCAATGCCAAATCCGGCAAAGTTGATCGTCCCGCGCTGAAAGGCGAATTCACCCTTTCCGATGGCCGCAAAGCGGTGCCAAGCTTTGAGATTTTGGCCAAGCGCTATCTCGACGCCCAGTACGCGCCGGAACAAGTCGCACACATCTGCGGCCTGAAAGTCGCCGACATCAAACGCATCGCCGCCGAATTGGCCCACGTTGCGTTCAAAGAAACCATCGAGATCGACCAGGAATGGACCGATTGGACCGGACGCAAACACGACAAGATGATCGGTCGTCCGGTGGCGTTCCACGCCATGCGCGGTATCTCGGCGCACTCCAACGGCTTTCACACCTGTCGCATGCTGCACGTGTTGCAAGTGTTGCTGGGTTCGGTCGAAGTGCCGGGCGGTTTTCGCGTCAAGGCACCGTATCCCAAGCACATCCCGCCGGGCATCAAGCCGACCGGAAAACCGGGCCAAGTCAACCCCAACACCCCGCTTCCCGGCGCGCCGTTGGGCTTTCCCACCGGACCGGAAGACTTGTTGGTCAACGCCGATGGCACCGCGCGCCGCATCGATAAGGCCTACAGCTGGGAGCACCCGATTTCCAGCCACGGCATGATGCACATGGTGATCCACAACGCGTGGAAAGGCGATCCGTACAAAATCGACACCTTGATGATGTTCATGGCCAACATGAGCTGGAACTCGTCGATGAACACCGCCGGCACCATCGAAATGCTGACGGACAAGGACGAAGACGGCAATTATAAAATCCCCAACATCATCTATTCGGATGCCTACTTCTCCGAAATGGTGCCGTATGCGGACTTGGTTTTGCCCGACACCACCTATCTGGAACGTCACGACTGTATCTCATTGCTGGATCGTCCGATTTCCAACGCCGATGGCTGCGCCGATGCGATCCGCTATCCGGTGGTCGAGCCGGACCGCGACGTGCGCGGTTTCCAAAGCGTGTTGATCGATCTGGGCCACCGTTTGGGCCTGCCCGGTCTGACCAATGACGACGGCACCGCGAAATATCCTGGCGGTTTGGCTGACTATATGGTCAACCACGAACGCGCACCGGGCGTCGGCATGCTTGGCGGTTGGCGCGGCGTGAACGGCGACAAGCCGCTCAAGGGCGAAGTCAATCCCAACCAGCTCAACAAATACATCGAGAACCAGAGCTTCTGGCAGCACGAGTTCGCGCCCGATCAACGCTATTTCAAGATGGCCAACAAGAACTACCTGGATTGGTCCGCCGACATGGGCTTATTGCCTAACGGCGACCCGATCATCTTCCAACTGTATTCGGAAGTGTTCCAGAAGTTCCGTTTGGCCGCCGAAGGCCACGGCGATCACAACCCGCCGAAAGCCGACGCCGAACGCATTTTGAAATACTTCGATCCGCTGCCGATCTGGTATCAACCGTTCGAAGAATCCATGGTCGACACCAAGGAATACAATCTGCACGCACTGACCCAACGTCCGATGCACATGTATCACTCGTGGGGATCGCAGAACACCTGGTTGCGCCAAATCACCGGCAAGAACCGCATGTTTATTCATCAAGACGTGGCCAGCAAAATTGGTGCGGTTGACGATGATTGGGTGTGGGTTTCCAGCCACCATGCGCGCATCCGCTGCCAGATCAAAATCGTCGATGGCGTCAACCCGAACACGATTTGGACCTGGAACGCCATCGGCAAACGCCGCGGTGCTTGGAACCTGGACAAGGACGCGTCTGAGGCCAAAGAAGGCTTCTTGCTCAACCACTTGATTTCAGAACTGTTGCCACAACAAGACGACGGCTATCGCTATTCAAACTCCGACCCGATCACCGGTCAGGCCGCGTGGTTTGATCTGCGGGTGAAGATCGAAAAAGCCGAGCCGAGCCAATTTGGTGAAAGCTATCCGCAGTTCCCGGTGATCGAAAAGTTCGAGCAGCTACCCGATACCCCAAATATTTCGCGCTATGGCGAGGCCTTCCGCAAAAAGCGGGAGGGCAAATAACATGACTTCACTACCAAGCCACACCAACAAGAAACTCGGTCTGGTCATCGATCTGGACACCTGCGTCGGCTGCCACGCCTGCGCCACCAATTGTAAAGAATGGAACACCGGCGGGCATTCCGCGCCGCTGCCCGATTTCAACCCTTACGGGGCGGAACCGGACGGCGTGTGGTTCAACCGCGTTCATTCTTTCGAAGTCAAACGCGGCGACCGCCCGAACCTGACCATCAACTTCCCGCGTTCGTGCCTGCACTGCGACAACGCCGAATGCGTCACGGTGTGCCCGACCGGGGCGTCGTACAAGCGTTCCGAAGACGGCATCGTGTTGGTCAACACCGACAAGTGCATCGGCTGTAAATTGTGCAGCTGGGCCTGCCCGTACGGCGCGCGCGAATTCGACACCGACGAAGGCGTGATGAAGAAATGCACCTTGTGCATCGATCGCATCTACAACGAAAACTTAGAACCCGAAGACCGCCAGCCCGCATGCGTGCTGACGTGCCCCACCGGGGCGCGCCACTTCGGCGACTTGAACGATCCGGAATCCGAAGTTTCGCAGTTGACCGCAGCCCGTCACGGCCGCGATTTGATGCCGGAACTCGGCTATAAACCCACCAACAAGTACTTGCCGCCCCGCGCGCGCAAAGTCGACAGCGTCGATGTAGGCGCACCCGAAGAGCTGGAGCCGTTTAAGGCTGACGGCTTCCTCGGTTGGCTCGACAACGTACTTTCGAAGTAAGGGGGGACACCAGATATGCATCCCGCTTTTTCCGTTATCTTTTTCACCACCTGTTCCGGCGCGGGCTACGGCTTGCTTGGCATGATGGGTATTCTCGGCGCTGCCGGCATGTTGCCTGCAGATCGTTGGATGGGTTTAGCTGGCCTGTTCTTCGCCCTCGCCCTGGTCAGCGTCGGCTTACTGGCATCGACCTTCCACCTTGGTCGTCCCGAACGCGCGTGGCGCGCCTTGACGCAATGGAAATCCAGCTGGCTGGCGCGCGAAGGCGTGATGGCGGTTATGACCTACATCCCCGCAGGGCTGCTCGGCCTCGGCTGGATCTGGTTTGAAGACACCACCGGCCCGTGGGCCGTGGCCGGTGTGGTATCGGCCATCTTGGCGTGGATAACGGTGATCTGCACGGCGATGATCTACAAGTCGCTACGCACCATTCACCAGTGGCACAACGATTGGACGGTGCCGTCCTATCTGTTGCTGTCTGTGATGAGCGGCGCGGTGCTGATGAGCGTGCTGATCCACCTGTTCGGCGTCGAAAATGACTACATTCAGGGTTTGACCGTGGTCACGCTGGCGTTGGGCTGGGGATTGAAGACCATGTATTGGAGCTTCAACAAGCGTTCCAAGGGTCTGTCGACGGTTAACTCCGCCATCGGTATCGATGCCGCAGGTGACGTCAGCGTCTTGGAACTGCCGCACACCTCGGCCAATTACCTGATGAAGGAAATGGGCTACAAGGTTGCGCAAAAGCATGCCGACAAGTTGCGTGTGATCTCGCACCTGACGGGCTTCGCCCTGCCGCTGGTGTTCTCCGCGCTGGCGATGTTTGTCAGCGGCTATGCCGCCCTGGCATGCGTGGTGTTGGCGTGGGCGCTGTGCTCGCTTGGCATCATCGTCGAACGCTGGCTGTTCTTCGCAGAAGCCAAGCACTCGGTGAACCTCTACTACGGTGCCACCAGCGTCTGATAGTGAGCAAACTTTATCAAAAAGGCCGCCCTTCGGTATCGAAGGGCGGCCTTTTTGTTGCATTGAAACCGGTTTACTTCAGCAATCCGGCTTCTTTGTAATAGCGTTCCGCCCCCGGATGCAAAGGCGCCGACAGCCCTTGGTTAACCATGCTGTCGGGCTCTAGACGCCCAAAGGCTGGGTGCAGCATGCGGAAGTCTTTGATGTTCTCAAACACCGATTTAACCAATTCGTACACGACACCCTCTGGCGTGTTCAGTGTCGTCACCAACGTCGCGCCGACACCGAAGGTCTTCACCTCATGACCCGTACCCAGATACATGCCCTCCGGGATCGCCGATGCGCGAAAATACGGTAAATCGGCAATCAGTTTATCAATGTCGGCCCCCTTCACCTCGACCAGCGCCGTGTCGCAGGTGATCGAAGCCTCTTTGATCGAAGCGTTGGGATGGCCCACGGTAAACACCATGGCGTCAATCTTGTCATCGCACAGCGCACGTGATTGTTCGGCCGAGGTCAGCTCCATGGTTTTGGAAAAATCCGCCATGGTCCAGCCCTTGGCGCTCATCAACATTTCCAAGGTTGCGCGCTGACCGGAACCAGAGTTGCCAATGTTCACGCGTTTGCCCTTGAGGTCGTCAAAGACCTGAATGCCCGCATCGGCGCGTGCCAAAACGGTGAAAGATTCGGTATGCAAGGTGAATACAGACCTTAAGTCCTTAAACGCGCCCGATGCCTCGAACGGGGCCTCGCCATGCACGGCGGCGTATTGAACGTCGGATTGAACCACACCAAAATCTAGATCGTTGTTGCGTATGGCATCGACGTTGTACGCGGAGCCCTTGGTGCTTTCTACCGAACAGCGAATACCGTGGGTGCGTCGCCCTTTGTTGACCAAACGGCACACTGCGCCGCCAGCGGGGTAATACACCCCCGTCACGCCCCCGGTACCGATGGTGACATAACGCACGGCGCCTTGCGCCTGAACGTCGCCGCCAACAGAGATCGCCAACGCAGAAACCGCCAACGCACCACAGAACGCCCAAATGCTAAACCGTTTTCTCATCGCTCCCCCTACTGCAGTTCAAGTTAACGCGAGTATCATTATATTCAGATTAAATGACGACGCGAATCCGATCCAGGGAAACAGCATCCCAAAGCGCCCGCCGAAAGGCTTAACGTCGTATTCGGGTGGATTTTTCCAACCAATAGGCATCAAAACCGTTGAGTTGCTCTTCACTGTCTTGCAACGCCTCAATGGCCCCGGTGCCACCGCGAGCGATCATCAACATGACCAGCGCCTCGATCACAGCCATGGCCGGAACGATGGAATGAAACAGAGACGGACTTTCTTTTCCGACGATCAGCGTCACGGTGTCTTTGCCGCGCGTGATCGGTGAAACCGTACTATCGGTTACGGCAACGATCCGCGCCCCGTGATCCAGGGCGTAATCGACGGCGCGCACGGTGTTGCGGGTGTACGGTGAAAAGCTGGTCGCCAGGACCACATCGCCCGCACGCACGCCGCGCAATTGGTCGGCAAAGGTGCCACCATGGCCACCGACCAAGTGAACGTTGTCGGTAAACATCCGGCACGCATAATGAAAATAAAAAGCCACCGGATACATGGAACGCACCCCCACGGCGAATATATTGCGCGCGCCGCACAAGATATCCGCAGCCTTGGCGATATCGTCTGGGTTCTGGCCTTGCGACAACACCTTGAAAGCGTGACCTTCCAATTGAAACATCTCGGCGACCAAGGAACTTGTGTTGCCGCTGCCGCCACGCGCCTGCAAATCGCGCGCGCCGCCGACGTAGCTGATTTTCGGTTTGGAACGTAGGCGCTCTTGAAAAGGTTCTTGGAACCCTGCGTGACCGTCAAAGCCCATCTCACGCGCCAAACGCACCATCGTCGAAGGATGAACATCCGCATGCGCCGCCAGCTGGCGCATGGAATACAATGCAACATCATCGGGATGGTCGATCACATATCGAGCCGCCTGTTTAAGCTGCGGGCTCAACCGTGCGAATGCCCCTTCGATACGGGTGATGGTTTCTTCGAAGTTCATACTGCTTCGTTCACTTTGATTTTGTTGACTTTATCACGCCCGCAAGCACAGAGCCTTCGCACAGGAGAAGGCGACAGCTCTTTTGCAAAAGCAACCGATCATAGTCTTGCCAGCGCCCCAAATGCAACAAATGAAACACCTACAGACCTGCTGACACACTTGTACCGTTTTTTGTGCGCCATTTGCCTGCGGGGTTATTTAGGGCAGGACCGTCAACCGATGAGGTGACGGTTGGCCAGATTGTTCATCAAATCCGCAAAGCCGAAATTCCACGGTCGCACCTTGTTGGAATGATTGACCTTGTTGATCAGTGTGCCCAATCCAGGCGCCTTGATCGTAACGATGTCGCCCACCTTATGGGTGAAGCCCTTGCCGACCTCATCACGGTCTTGGTCGGGGTAGAACATGGTGCCGGTGAACAGCGCCAGCCCATCGGGATATTGATGGTTTTCGTTAAACGTCTGTGCCACCAGTTCATCAAGTGTTCGGGTCATTTCTTCCATCGGGTACGTTTCGCTGAGCAGATAGCCATCGTCACCTTGAATGGTCATCGCCACGTGCTGGTTGCGCACATCGTCCACACCGAACGTCTCGTCGAACAGGCGAACGAACGGGCCCACCGCGCAAGACGCGTTATTGTCTTTGGCGCGGCCCAAAAACAGCGCGCTCAAGCCTTCGAGATCATGCAAATTGACGTCATTTCCCAGCGTAGCGCCGATGGTTTCACCGTGACTGTTGATGATCAGAACCACTTCAGGTTCAGAATGGCTCCACTTTGAATCCGGATGAATGCCGACTTCCGCGCCGATGCCGACGGTACTGAGCGGCTGGGCTTTGGTGAAAAACTCCACATACGGACCGATCCCAGCTTCGAGGTATTGCGACCACATACCGCGTTCGATGAGGGCTGCTTTGAGCTTTTCGGCTTCTTCGCTGCCCGGCTCGACAGTGGCGATTTCGCCGCCGATTTCGCCTTCCAAAATTTTGTGCAGCTCTTCGGCTTTGGCGGGATCTTTTTGGGCTTGCTCTTCGATCACACGCACCAGCATGCTTTTGACGAACGTCATGCCGCAGGCTTTCACCGCATGCAAATCGATGGGGGAAAGGAAATAAGGCTTCAACGGGTCATGCGTATCAGGCGTGGAGTTGGCAAGCATTTCATCCAGCGAGCCCAGGTGCACGCAGTTGCGCGTGGCCTTCATGGCGCGCTCGATCGGATTGTGCGAATTCAGCAGTTCCGCCATGGTCGGCACGGTGCCGGAAATGTTGTGCACGCCGTCTTCGCGGATCACCACCACGCAAGGCCCTGGATACGCCCCCGGATACAAAGCCCGACCAACGAGAGCCCCGGCGAAACCGTCTGCGGGAAGAACATTCTGTGCCGTCATTTTTGGAAACATATAACCCTCCTGATCACCCCAACTCATCACACGCGCCCCACACGAACCGTGAGAGTCGTTGCTCTCATGCCTCGGTTCTTGGATTTTGGCACGTGCACGTGCATACACCTTACCCTCTTGAAGGCAGAGGACAAGCTTAAGTGGTTCAAGTGAATGATTATGAAAGGCCAGCGAATTTAACTTCGCTCTTGCGCCGTCCGAAAAGGAACGGGGATGGGGACGGGTCCAATCTTTAAGAACCCGCGCCCCCATCCCTGCCTTTTTTTAAGCTGTGACGGGATCTTGTTGGCGCATTTCGCTCAAGACGGCGGTGTTGTACGTCTTGGCGTATCCCAGCAATTCCACCATGGCTTTATGTGCCTGCTCCGGATTGCGGTCCAAGATCGCATCGAGAACCGCTTTGTGCACGGCAAACGATTCAATTTTGATCGCCGGGGTCGCGAGACGGAAGCTCATGGTCAACGCCGCCTCGATCAATGCGCCCAACGGCGCCAGAAGCTCGTTATGGCTGGCGTGCAGAATGCCTTGATGGAAACGCAGATCGGGCTCAATCCCCGCCTGCACGTCTTCGCCTGCCGCGGCCATGTCGAAGTATGCCTGTTCGATGTGTTCAAGCTCTTCGGCACTGGCCCGCGTTGCGGCCAGCGATGCCGCCAGCGGCTCAATCGCCATGCGAAACTCGACCAAATCTTGGATAAATCCATCCGGCTCGCGCGTAGCGGAACGCCAAGCCAAGATATCGGGGTCCAGCATGTTCCATTCGTTGCGTGGGCGTACACGCGTGCCGGTGCGCGTGCGGCTGGCCAGCAAACCTTTTGCGGTGAGCACTTTAATGCCTTCGCGCAAAGCGGTGCGGCTGACGTCGAACGAAGCGCCCAATTCGGTCTCGTTGGGCAACACGACCCCTTCGCCGATATCACCAGTTACGATGCGCTTGCCAAGTTCATGCACCACCTGACCGTGCAAACTCCGGGTAGAGTATGTGCGCTGGCCGGTTTTCATGACCTTTGCATCTTTCCAATCGTTATTCACGTTAGCATCCCCTATGTATATACACGTAAGATCACTTCAGCCATCTTGTGATGATCAAGCGATCACTATGGTATCTATATGATATTTACTGCTCTACCCTAAGCGTAATGTATTACATGCGCGCATATAGTGCTACACTTCATTGTCATATTATGTGACCAGAAGGGACCGCATTCGGCGAAAAACGCGCTCACCACCTCAACGCACAGATAATTCAGGATTTTTTACGCGTTCACACCAACCATCACCCTTGGTTGCACGCTTTTTTTGTTGCGCAGTTACCCACATGTGCCGTTCACACAATAGCGATTTGTCACGGTTTTATGACATTTTTATGACAGTCCTCGGCGATGGATTCGCCCTGCGGCGTATCTATCCTTGATTTCCGCCCCACTTTGTTTGATACCAGCACCACTGAAACGTAGCGCCAACTGGCCTTAGCCCCCCACAAACGGTAACAGCAGCCATGTCCAACAAGTCCAAAAAGACCGCCATCAGCATCACCCGCGAAAACAACTTCCCCAAGTGGTATCAGGAAGTGATCAAAGAGGCCGACATGGCCGAAAATTCCGGTGTGCGCGGCTGCATGGTGATCAAACCGTGGGGTTTTGGCATTTGGGAAAACCTGCAGCGCCGCCTAGACCAACGGATTCGTGAAACCGGCCACCAGAACTGCTATTTCCCGCTGTTCATTCCGCTGGAGCTGATCGAAAAAGAAGCCGCCCACGTCGAAGGCTTCGCCAAGGAAATGGCCGTGGTCACCCACCACCGCTTGGTCTCCAAGGATGGCAAGCTGGTCCCGGCTGGTGAGCTGGAAAGCCCCTTGGTGGTGCGCCCGACGTCGGAAACCATGATCGGCGAAAGCTTTGCAAAGTGGATCCGCAGCTATCGCGACCTGCCGGTGATGATCAACCAGTGGGCCAACGTGGTGCGTTGGGAAATGCGTCCACGTCTGTTCTTGCGCACCTCTGAATTCCTTTGGCAGGAAGGCCATACCGCGCACGCCACCGAGGCCGAGGCCCGCGACGAGACCGCGACCATGCTCGAAGAATACCGCAAGCTCGCCGAAGACTGGTTGGCCGTTCCGGTCATTTCCGGTGAAAAATCAGAGTCTGAACGCTTCCCCGGCGCGGTGGAGACCCACACCATCGAAGCCATGATGCAAGACGGCAAGGCCCTTCAGTCCGGCACCTCGCATTATCTGGGTCAGAACTTCGCCCACGCCGCCGACATCAAGTTCCAAGATAGGGACGGCGGCGAAAGCTTCTGCCACACCACCTCGTGGGGCGTATCGACGCGCATGATCGGCGCGGTGATCATGACCCACGGCGACGACGACGGCCTGCGCGTGCCGCCGACCATCGCACCACACCAGATCGTCATTCTGCCCATCGCCCGCGATGAGGAAGCCGCAGCCCGCGTGCTGCCCGCCGCCGAAGAACTTGCCGAAAAACTCAACAACACTGTCGCCTTCGGCAACGTCGTGCGCGCCCACGTGGACAAGCGCGAAGTGAACGCCGGTGAAAAACGCTGGAGCTGGATCAAAAAAGGCGCACCGATCATCGTCGAGCTGGGCCCGCGCGATCTCGACCAAGGCACCGTGATGGTCACGCACCGCACCGATATTTACGCCAAAGCCCCTCAGGCGGTAGACGACTTCGTCGCTGCCATCCGCGGCCAGCTCGAAACCATCCAAAGCACCTTGTTCGAGCAAGCCAAAACCTATCGCGACGCCCGCGTGCGCACCGACGTCACCGACTTCGATACCTTCAAAGAAGTCTTCGCCAAAGACGACGTCAACACATCGGGCTTCGTGCGCGCCTATTGGTGCGAAAGCGTGGAAAGCGAAGCCAGCCTCAAAGAACTCGGCGTCACCATCCGCTGCCTGCCCTACGACCAACCGTCTGAGCCCGGCACCTGCGTGCTCACCGGCGCACCGGCGACCAAACAGGCTATTTTTGCCAAGGCTTATTGAACAATTCTATCTGAGCGGCATTCCACGGCATCCCATGGTGACAGAAACGCCCCGGCACTCAAACATGGCGATAGCAAGACCTTAACGTTTCAACCATTGAGTTGATCGACTAAAAAGATATAATTCCATTCACCATCTACAAACACGAGAGTGGAGAATGGTCTTATGTCATCGGTAAGGGTTTGCACGTTTAACGCGGAAAATTTGTTTGCTCGCTATCAGTTTCGAAGCAACCAATCGCCTTCTGACGATGGTGGGTTTTCAATAAACAATCTGGCCTTTACCCTGAATAACGAGCGAGAGAAAGATTTAACGGGTCGGGTCATTCGAGATGTTGATGCCGATATTGTTTGCCTGCAGGAAGTCGAAAACCTGCCCGTGCTCAAGCGTTTTGCCTCAGAGCATTTAGCTTCGAAAAACTACAAACACCGATTGCTTATTGACGGCAACGACCCGCGCATGATCGATGTCGCTATTTTGAGCCGGTTTCCCATCCGGGCCATCCGCAGCCACGCGTTCGAGCGCAACGCTCGCAACACCGCATCTCTATTTTCCCGCGACTGCTTGGTTGCTGAAGTCACCGTGCCCGTGGACAACCAAGGCAACACCGCTCCGCTGTATTTCTATATCAACCACTTCAAATCCATGATGGGTGGTCGCGAGCAAACGCGTGCACGCCGCCAAGAACAGGCCTCACGTGTGGCAGAGATTTTGACGGATGATTTTGGTGAGAACCTGGACGGCAATTTCATTGTTGCAGGTGATTTCAACGACTACCCCGGCGACGGCACAGGGGTGTCTGCTCTCATAGATCATCCCCAATTGGTGAATGTCGTCGAGCGTTTGAGCCCTGAGGATCGCTGGACCCACCACTGGGCCGGGGGTAACAGCTATAGCCAGCTGGACTATCTGCTGCTTTCTAAAAAGCTTGATACCGCCGCCCAACACCCCGTACCGGAACGCAATCTCAAGGGCTTGCCTTACCGTGCCGAGCGTTATGACGGTGATCGATATGACGGGGTCGGGGAAACACGCCCCAAGGCCTCTGACCATGTGCCGTTGTTTATGGACATCCCATTGACGGCATTGCCATAAAGGGAAAGTGGCGCAGAAGGCTAATCACAAGAGCATGGAGGGGACTTTGAATTGCGCGCGCGATGCAGATTAATTTGTATTGTGTCCCCGAATTTGTGTCCCCGAATTTGGTGTCCCCGTTTTTCCTCGTATTGTGTCCCCGATTTTTCCGTTTGTTTTTGAAAGTTGTATTTGATGGCACTGTTAACAAAGGAAGATAAAAAAAAATTTGGTGGAGGGTGGATAGTTTTTCTACCATTGTTTTTTGTGTCACTTCACTCAGTTTTATATTGGTCTGGTAATTCACTCGTTGCCGTTGAAACAAAAACGTTAGAGCCTTATTTCGGGGCGTTGGTAAATTATTTTCCCGGTTTTTCTTATAGAATAAGCAAGATGCATAATGCAGGCATGAATGACATCATGCCGTTTATGGTGCATCTCTATGGCAGTGTTCTAGTGGCCTCAGCATGTTTGGCAATATGTAATTTGCTTTTTAATTTTAGCGCTTTTGATGAAAAACTTAAAGAATTACGCAGAGTTGGGCTGGTTAAAAAAAATACACTAACAGTATCTAGTTTTATGTTTCTGGCTTACATTCTGTTTATGCGGGATGATATTCCGAATGCACATGGGTTAGATGACCTATTTATTGCAGGTCATAGTAATGTAATTGCATCAATAATAGAGTTTTTTTTATTATATATATTTCTATCAGTAATATTATTGTCATTTATTGTATATTTTCGTTATGTGTACTTGAATTCTATTAAGGGTGAAGGGTGATGTCATTAGGGACGATTATTTCGGCTGCGATGCAGGAAAATTCGGGGACACAATACCAATTAAATAATCGCCTGCACATGGTGGTGCCGCTTAATTAGGGTCTGAACCCAATATATACCCCACCCCATTTCTTGCAAAAAACCTGTGAGGCGCCTTCACAAAACAGCGCCCCCCGCCGTCCTATTTTAGGGCTGGCTTTGTTTCGGTCCCATTTTTTTTTTGGAAACCGTGAGGACAATGCCGTGAAAATGAACGCTTACGCAGGTTTGGTTGCGGGTGCAAACGTGTTGCTCTCGCTGGCGCTTTTCACCACTTCGGCGGTGGCGGCTCCGGCGATCGTGTTGAGCCCTTCTATTTGTGACAATCAGGCTGAAGTGTTTGGCTACGCTTGGAAGGCCGCAAATGTGGCCAACACGCAGTTGTTTTTTGTCTCAGGCAACACGGCGCTGAACGGCGCGATCAACCCTGTGGGGCACGCGAATGCCTTTGACGTCTCGGCCGATGTGAATATTTTCATTCATAGCAACACAGGAAATATTGGCAACTTCACTGGCGCTGAGTTCGCCGCATTATTTCTTGCCAATCATGCCACCACGCCCACCAGCGTTAATCTGTATGCCTGTGATTCCGGCACCGTAGCACCACCACCGGTTGGCGTCAGCAGTATGGCGCAAATTGCGCGGTCTTATCCGGGCCTTGCGGCTAACTCGACGCTGATTGCGGCGATGACGGCGCCTGGACCAGGCACCTGCCCGGCACAGCGCGGCGGTGCAGGATTGCCCATTGTTCCGGTGCTCACGATAGCCGCGTCGTCGATGCGCACGGGCGTGCAGAATACGCCTGCAAAAGCCGCCATCCTCAACACTCTGGTTACAGAGTGGAATGGCGGCGGGGTGGTTTATCCGGGCACTGCCATGACGTTCCAAGCGCGCTGCACGGCCCAGCTGGCCCTAGATGCCACAGGCCAATGGGTGCCCCAATTCATCACCGATGTAAGCGCCCAGTTCGGCGTGGATTATTTGGCGCTGATCAACACCAATTACGGCGGCAATAACTTGGTGACCTGTGGGGTCGGCGCTCAGTGTAATTGATCATCGCTGGCTTTCTTAAGCACTCGCGCCACCATCGATGGGCAGCGCCACGCCGTTGATGGCGCGCGCCTGATCGGACGCAAGAAACACCGCCAATGCGGCGACCTCTTCGGGTTCGGTCAAGCGGCCGTTGGGGCTTTCCGCCGCGCACGCGGCAATTGTCTCAGCCACGTCCAGACCGCGCTGGCGGGCCTCGGCTGCCAACATCGGGGTGTTGACGTCGCCGGGGCAGATCGCATTGATGCGAATGTTTTCCGCGGCATGATCGAGCGCCATCGCCTTGCTCAGCATCACCACCGCGCCCTTACTGGCGCAATAGGCCGCTGCCCGCTCGCCGCCTTGCAGCCCCCAATCGGATGCGATGTTGATGATCGCCCCACCGCCTTGTGCATGCATAGCCGACAACACCGCACGCGACAGGTAAAACACCGCATCCAGATTGACCGCCATGGTTTCACGCCACTGATGATCCGTGGTTTCATCGGTGCGGGCGCGATGAATGACACCTGCGCTGTTGACCAAAACATCAACGCCGCCGAACATATCCAGTGTGTCCGAGACCAAGTCGGAACAGGCTTGCGGATCGCACAGATCGCCCGACCAAACACTTACGGTTTCAAGCCCCGCCACGGCGGTGTGAAGACGCTCCGCATTACGCCCCGCCGCCATCACACGATAACCCACGTCGGCGAAGGCCCGTGCTGTGGCCGCACCGATGCCGCTGCTGGCCCCTGTGACGATGACGGTTTTTGAGCTGCTTTGCATCAAGTTGATCGCGCTCCCATACGCACCATCCGCGAAAACGGATCTAAGCCAGCTTAAATTCCGTCTGCAAAAACGAAATGATATCGTTGGATTCGTAGAGCCATGTGACCTCGCCCGCTTCGTTTTCGATGCGTAGGCACGGCACTTTGTGTTTGCCGCCTTGGCTGGTGAGTTCTTCTTTGAACGTCGGATCGTTTTTGGCGTCGCGCAGCTCAATATTGAGCGCGTGCTTGCGCATCACCCGGCGCACCTTGACGCAAAACGGGCAGGCCGCGAATTGATAGAGCGCCATGTTCGCGGTTTTGGCGTCGATGGCGGATTGCGCGGCGGGGTCGCGTTTGACCGGGCGCGGACGGGTGAGGAAATCGATAAGCAGGACAATACGTCCCAGCAGCCAGCGCACGAACTTCATAGGATAGGCTCCAATTTTCTTGGTTATTTCGAGGTGCGTCTTTCTAACCCGTTTTGCCCGTTTTGCGAAGGCGGCACACAAAAAAACCTTCGAGGAATTCCGACGGCAGCACCCGAACGGCGTGTTTAAGGTCCACATGGAACGGTTGGCCGTCCCAAGACTTGAGGCCGGGGGCACGGCCGGGGATGTCGAGGTCTATGGGCTCAATCGCAGCATCGACGTTGTGTTTGAGATGTCTGGACACCGGGCCTTCGTTTTCTTCCGGGCCGAAGGTGCAGGTGGAATAGATCAGCACCCCGCCGGGCTTGAGGACTTTCCACGCCGCGGTGAGCATCTTTTGTTGCAGGTAGCTCATCTTGATGACCCGTTCCACCGACCAAAAGCGCAGCGCGTTGCCGTGGCTGAGGTCAAGCATGCCCTCCCCACTACATTGCGCGTCGAGCAAGATGCGGTCGAACTGCCCCCCGCCCATTTCATCCGTATGGCGATCGATGAATTGCCCTTCGAAGTTGGTGATGGTGGCGTTCTCAACATGGAACATGCTGAGCACCTCTTCGAGCTTTGACAGGCGCGGCTTCATCGCGTCGTTGGCGATGATCTGAGCCCCCCCGCCCGCCCCATCACTTGCAAGCGCCTGGATGTGCACGGTCTTGCCGCCCGGCGCGGCGCACACGTCCAAAATCCGCTCACCCGCTTGCGGCTGCATCGCCAAGCCCGGGATCAGGCTGGATGCGTTTTGAATGTAAACATGGCCGTCTTGAAACAATTCCGATTCCGCCAAGGCGCGCTTGTCGCTGAGCAGATGGAACGCGCCGGGGCACCACTCGATGGGTTCCAACTCGGCCCCCATCGCATCGAGCTTGGCTTTGATCTCGTCGCTACTCAACGGCGACAGCGTATTGATGCGGATCGAGCTTCTCAGCTGTATTGAGGCCATGCGTTCCGCCAAAGCTTCGCGCACGCCGAAGATTTTGCTCAAACGGTTGAGGTAGGCCTGGCGCACATTAACGCGCCCGCCACCGCCGCTCTTAGCCGAGCGCGCCATCAATCCTCATCCTCGTCATGGTCGTCATCGCGTTTGGATTTGCGACTTAGCCCTTCGATCAACACGGTGATCTCGCCCTTGGGCTTGTCTTCGGAAAATTCTTCGACCAACTGCGACAACGGGCCACGGTGATAACGCTCGAACATCTTGGTGAGTTCCAGCGCCACCACCGCTTGACGGTCGCCCAAGACTTCCAACGCATCGGCCAGCAACGCGCCGATGCGGTGCGGGCTTTCGTACATGATCAGGGTGTGCTCGGCTTCGCGTTCCGCTTCCAGCATCTTTTTGCGCTTGCCCGATTTACGCGACGGAAAGCCCAAGAACGTAAAGCTCGACGTCGGCAGGCCCGACGCCACCAGCGCCATGGTCGCGGCGTTGGGCCCCGGCAGGACTTCAACTTTGACGCCTTCGTCCAGCAAGGTGCTGATCACCCGGTAGCCCGGATCCGATATGCCCGGCAGTCCTGCATCCGACACCAGCCCCACGGCACGGCCTTCGTCGATCAGCGAGCGAATGCGGCTGACCGTGCGGGATTCGTTGTGTTCGTGGCACGAAAAGGTCGGATGCGGCTTTTCGATGCCGAGGTGACTGAGCAGCTTGGCCGACACGCGGGTGTCTTCGCTGGCCAAAGCGTCCACGGCTTTGAGCGTTTCCACGGCGCGAAACGTGATGTCGCCCAAATTGCCGATGGGCGTGGCGATCACATACAGCCCCGGTTCCAACAGCCCTTTGGGTTCGGCCAAAGGGGTCGGCGTAGGCGCATTGCCACCACGTCGGTCACGAGAACCGTGAGCGGGACGAGATGGCCGCGATGACCGAGACGAGCGCTTTTGCGCCATGGCGGGTTACTCCGAAAAAATTGAGCCCCTTGATAGCACTCTCACGGCCCCCGTTACCAGATTGCATATTATTTACAAAACTCTCTTGAGTTGCGCCTGCCCAGAACTCCCGTATTATTTGCATCCGTGTTTTTGTACACGTTAATAGGGTTTCGATTATGAAGCGCGTCCTTTCATTTTGCTGTGTCGTGTCTGTTTTCGCGTTTTCTCCAGACCTTGAGGCGGGCGGCTTTGAGGCTGACGGCCTTGGGGTGGACGGTTTTGCAGCTTGCGCAGGGATGTTTCCCGGCGGCGTGGTTCCCACTGCCCAGTCCAAAACGGTGCAAGACTTATGCAAACAACTGAGTGAGCAAGCGGGTGGGCAGGCATTGTTCGCAATCTGCTACGACACAACCCGCAAAACCCCCAACTGGACCGCACATGTGCTGACGCCGGACCTGATGGGGCAAATCACCGCCAATTCCGGCACAATGAAGCGCCCTAAGTTCACCCCCGACGCACAAATCACCACCGACGATCAGGCGGTGGACAAAAGCTATGTCAAATCCGGTTATGCGCGCGGCCACATCGTGCCCGCCAACGATATGAGCTGGGACAAAGCCGCTTATAACGCCACTTTTCACTTTTCCAACGTGGTGCCGCAAAAGCAACACTTCAACGCCGGGACGTGGCTGGGCGAAGAAGACGCTTTTCGCAAATACGTGGCGTCAAAAAACACCCCCATGTGGGTGTTTTCCGGGGTCTACGCCACCGTCGAGGACGCCCCCGCGACACCGGGCGAAAAAGAAGGCCCAACCATCGGCAGCGCCCCCAACACCCCCATCGTGCCCAAATGCTTTTACAAAATCGTCGTCGCACAACCGCAACCGAACGGACCTTACAAAGTGTTGGCGTCGCTATTTGACTGGAACGATTACGGCAAGCGAGCCACATGGGTGAATTCCATCACCACGTTGCAGGCCGTAGAAAGCCGCACCGGCATCAATTTCCTCAAAGGCCTCAACGTTGAAACCACGCATGACAGCGCCTATTGGGGCAATGACATGCCCGATACGCCCGGCGATTGCCAATAAACTCGACGCTTTAAGTGGTTGCACCCCGTATGCCTTGCGTTTAGACAAGGAACAGAGCACCGATATTGCGTGCAAAGGGAGTGTCGACCATGAGCCATAACCGCACCGTATCCGTCATCGGACTGGGCTATGTCGGCCTACCGGTGGCCGTGGCGTTTGGCAAATTCAGCCGCACCGTGGCGTTCGACATATCACATGCCCGCATCGATGGGCTGAAGGCCGGCCACGACATCACCGGCGAGGTCGAAGACCCGGACTTGGCGCGCGCTGACCTGCTGCTCACCACCAACGCCGCCGACATCGCACAAGCCGACTTTCACATCGTCACCGTACCGACCCCGGTCGACAGCGCCAACAAGCCCGATTTGCTGCCGCTGGTGGCGGCCTCGACCACCATCGGCGCATATTTAAAAAAAGGCGACATCGTCGTTTATGAAAGCACCGTGTTTCCCGGCGCCACCGAAGAAACCTGCGTGCCGGTGCTGGAAGAAATGTCGGGGCTTACGTGCGGCACAGACTTCACCGTCGGCTATTCGCCCGAACGCATCAATCCCGGCGACAAGTTGCATCGCTTTGAGACCATCACCAAGGTGGTGTCGGGCCAAGACGCCGCAACGCTGGAGATCGTCGCCGCCGTATATGGATCGGTCGTCATCGCAGGTGTGCACAAAGCCCCATCCATCAAAGTCGCCGAGGCCGCCAAGGTGATCGAAAACACCCAGCGCGACCTCAACATCGCGCTGATGAACGAACTGGCGCAGATTTTCGAACGTCTCGACATCGACACCAAGGACGTTTTGGAAGCTGCCGGCACCAAGTGGAATTTCTTGAAGTTTTCCCCCGGTCTGGTGGGCGGACACTGCATCGGCGTCGATCCCTATTATCTGACTTACCGCGCCGAACAAATGGGCCACCATCCGCAAGTGATCTTGGCCGGACGCAAAATCAATGACGCCATGGGCGCGTTCATCGCCCAAAACGCGGTCAAACTGATGTTGAAAGATCGTGCTGAGGGTGGCGACACCCCCAACACCGTGACGATTTTGGGCCTGACGTTCAAAGAAGACGTGCCCGATCTGCGCAACACCAAAGTCATCGACGTGATCGAAGAACTGATGACCTACGCCATGAACATTCAAGTTCACGACCCCATGGCGGCACCTGCCGAAGCGCAACACGAATACGGTATCGAACTGACACCGAGCGATCAGCTGCAAGCCACCGACGCGGTGATTTTGGCCGTTCCCCACGCCAGCTATATCGACGGCGGCTGGGACATGGTCAGCGGCTTGTTGAAAAACGGTCGCGGCGTGGTCATCGACGTGCGCGGCGTGCTGGACCGCGAATCAACGCCCGAAGGCATCACCTTGTGGCGGCTTTAACCACCAGCCTGTTTAATGAGGGCACACCAGAGCCCTGCCCGCACGTCTTCAACGCCGCCGCGTATTGCTTATCGAATTCGGCCCAGGCACACCCCGACAAAACCGCGCTGATCGTGGTCAGCGATCCGCTGAGCCTGGAACCGGCTGAACGTTGGAGCTTCGCCCAACTGGACGACGCGGTCAGACGCCTCGCCGCCGGGCTTAAGCATATGGGGCTGCAACCGGGCGATCGGGTGATGCTGCGCCTAGGCAATCACAGCAACTTTCCGCTGATCTTTTTCGCCACCTTAGCGGCGGGCGGTATCGCGGTGCCGACCTCATCGCAGCTTACCAAACGCGAAGCCGGGCTCATCGCTGACGATTGCGCCGCGCATTTCATCTGCACCTCTGCCGATCTCAAGCTCGACGATGCGATTGTGGGCTGCACACAATTGCTGGATGACGACATCCGCGACCTGATGGGCTGCGAAGACTTAGCCGAATACGCGCCCACCCACGCCGACGATCCGGCCTACATCGTTTACACATCGGGCGCGACTTCTGCGCCCAAAGGCGTGCTGCATGCGCATCGCGCGGTGTGGGCACGGCGCATGATGTTTGACGGTTGGTACGGGCTTAGTGAAACGGACCGCATGCTGCACGCGGGCGCGTTCAACTGGACCTACACCTTGGGCGCGGGACTGATGGACCCGTGGGCCGTCGGTGCATGTACGATCATCTACAACGGCGAAAAAGACCCCGGCGTGTGGCCGCGCTTAGCGGACAAACACCAAGCCACCTTGTTCGCCGCAGTGCCCAGCCTGTATCGCCAGATGCTCAAATACGCAGATTCTATCGGTGAGGGTTTCGCCCACTTGCGCCATGGCCTGACGGCGGGCGAAAAACTTTCCCAGTCCGTGCGCGAAAATTGGCATCGCGTCACCGGCAAACCCCTGTTCGAAGCCTTGGGCATGAGCGAGTGCTCCACCTACGCGTCGTCATCGCCTTCGGTGGCGGTCAAACCCGGCTTCACCGGGCGTCCGCAAAAAGGTCGCCGGGTGGCGATCCTCAGTTTTGATGACGGCTCGAGCGAAACCGTTGCGCTCAGCGAACCGGGACTTTTGGCCCTGCACAAAGACGATCCCGGACTGATGCAAGGCTATTGGAACCAAGACGCCCAAACCCGGGCGGCTTTTCGCGGCGACTGGTTTCTCACCGGCGATTTGGCGATGTTGGATGAAGACGGTTACCTGAAATACCTGGGCCGCGCCGACGATTTGATGAACGCACAAGGCTACCGCGTGTCGCCGCAAGATATCGAAGACGTTTTGGTTCATCACCCCGGCGTTCACGAATGCGCCTGCGCCGAAATCCGGGTGCGTGAAGACCTCAGCATCATCGGCGCATTTATCGTGGCGCACGCAGGGGCCCAAGTGAACGCACAAGACCTCACCGCCTTCGCCGCCGAGCGCTTAGCCGCTTACAAAGTGCCCAAGCAATTCATTTTCGTTGAGGCCCTGCCCCACTCCACGACCGGAAAAGTTTTGCGTCGTGAGTTGTCCGCGTTGTTTGAGAAGATCAAACAAGCTTAAGATTGGGACCGTCCGTGGTGCCGGTACACTCAACGGCGCTGCGGTTTTCGACCAAAGCGTAGAACGCATCCACCGCCATCGGTTTACCGTAAAAATAGCCCTGAATGATGTCACAGCCTTGTTCTTTAAGCCACGTGGCTTGACCTTGGGTCTCAACCCCCTCAGCGATAACCTTGAGATCCGAGCGCTGCGCCAAGGCCAACACCGCCATGACCAGCGAACAGCTGTCTTTGCTGTCGGGCAAATCCATGACGAACATGCGGTCGATCTTCAGGGTCGTGAACGGAAAGCGCTGCAGATAGCTAAGCGACGAGTAGCCAGTGCCGAAATCGTCGATGGAAATACTCACGCCAACCTCAGCCAGCTCGTTCAAGGTGATCTCGGCTTCGTGGGGGTCCTTGATCAACAAACCTTCGGTGATCTCAACTTCAAGGGCGGCGGGTTCCAATTCATGTTTGAGCAAAGCCGTCTTGATGGTCGCGGCCATGTCGGAACCGATCAGCTGCACCGGCGAAATGTTGACCGCCATGTGAAATCCGGGAATCACGTCGCGCCACGCGCGGGCATGGCGGCAGGCTTCGTTCAACACCCATTGACCGAATTCGATGATCAGCCCGGTGCTTTCGGCAACGGGAATAAACTCGTCCGGGCCGATGGAGCCCAATTCGGCATCGGTCCAGCGCAAAAGTGCTTCCGCGCCAATGATGCGTGCGGTCTTGGCATCGACCAGCGGTTGGAAAACCAGCGAAATGTCGCCACGTTCTTGAGCGCCCGCAAGGCGGGTTTGGATCGCAAGACGACGTGCGGACGCCTCGTGCATGTCCGATGTGAAGATGCGATAGGTGTTGCGCCCACTGTCCTTGGCGGCGTACATGGCGGTATCGGCCATCTGCAACAATCCTGTGGCGGTGTCGTCGTCGGTATCGGCGAACGCGACGCCCAAGCTGATGCCGACATACAGGCGGTGCCCGGCGACCTCCAACGGGCGCTCGAACGCGCTCAAGACCGCTTCGCAGACCTCGCCCAGCACGCCACGATTGCCGCGACACGGCACGATCAGCACAAATTCATCGCCGCCGAAGCGTCCCGCCAAACTGCCCAGCGGCGCTTTTTGATGGATGCGCGCCGCCGCTTCTTTCAGGGCTTCGTCACCGACCACGTGGCCTAAGGTATCGTTGACGATGCGAAAATCGTCGAGATCGCCCATGATCACGGCATAAGGGCCTTCGGGACCGTTGTTTTCATGCAAAGCTTCGTCGAGATGCTCCAACAACAACACCCGATTGGCCAAGCCGGTCAGAGGATCATAGTTGGCCAGACGTTTAAGGCGCTCCTCATAGCTGCGCCTCAAGGTGATATCGCGAATAAACAACGAATACCGGGTGTGGCCTTCGGTCTTGATCGGCGTCAGCGTGATTTCAGCGGGGAAGCCTTCGCCGGTGCCGCGCACCGCGTAGGTCTCAAACCGTTCACGTTCCATCAGCTTGCGTATACCATCGGGCAGGCGCACCGAAACGGTATCGGGGTCCATCAAAAATTCCGAGATTTCACGCCCGACCATGTCAACTTGGGGAATATTGAATACACGTTCCGCAGCTTGGTTCGCATGGCGGATATAACCGCTTTGCGAACACATCATCACCACATCGTCGGAAGCTTCGACCACAGCGGTGTTGCGACGTTCGCTTTCATTGAGGGCGTCAACCAAGCGGCGATGATACAACCCGTCCATCTGCTCACGGCTGGCACGGTTGGCGGCAATGCGCCAACTGCCGAAACCCAAAACGATCAACATCAACGCCATCACAGCGCCTTCGGGGACGTGTTCGGTTAACTGGTCCATGTACCACGTGCTCAGCGGCACACGTGAAATCAACACCCAATACGGATCGGAATGCTCTGTGATGGCCGCTTGCGGCGGCGCGGGAAGCTTCGCAACGGTGAAAATATTGTGGCTCGTCATCACCTGAGCAGGCTGATCAGACACCTCTGCCCAAGCTTCGGGGTAGAGATCTTGCAGTCGATCATCGCGTCCAAACATAAAGGCCCATTCGACGTCGCGGTTGGGACCGATCAGCCAATACCCTTCGGCGTTGGTTAAGAACCCGGTGCTCTTATCGGAAGCGAACGTGCGGCGCACATGGGAGATGAAATTTTCAGCCAGATAATTCAGAACCACGACACCGTAGCGTTTTCCGCCAACATCGACAGGGGCGACCAAGCGGATCATCGGCTTGTAAGGGGTCTCGACCATCTTGCCTTCGACATTCAGATCGAGACGCGAGATAAAGACCTGACCCGCAGGTAAGTCTATGGCTTCGTTAAAGTAATAGCGTTGTTTTTTGTTTTGCAACATCGACGCAGACGTGCCCGTAGGAACCCGATCGACCAAATCGACACGCACCTGTTCTTTACCGTTTACATCGATAAACCGAACCTGATCGAAAACCTTTTTGGCGTCGGAAAATGAAACAAAGGTGCGCTCCAGTCGTTGGCGCTGCGCCTCACCAGGGTTGAGCACATAGCCGACAAGGTCTTCATCGCGGATCAAAAAATTGAGATCCGTCAGCGCGGAATTCAAGGTTTCACGCAGACTGATCCGCGCTTCATTGATCTTGGTCGTTTCGTGATCAACGATTTTAACCTGCTCGTGATAGACGTTCTGGTAAAAAATCACCAAACCGGCGATCACCACGGCAAACAAAATGGGGGTGAATATATAAAAAAAGTACTTCTGCGCCAAACCGATACTGAATTTGAAGCCCCTGGGCTTGGCGTCGGGCGTTGGGTCTATTTTTTTCAAACTATCCACGTCGTGCATCTTCTATGCTGTCTAACGGTCTCTGTGTGCGGTCAACTCTGCCCGCGACATTGTGCCCTTATCCTTATACAAATGCATTAGAAAACCCAGTCGCAATTGCCTTGATGGCTGCATAAATTTTCAATCGCCTTCACCATATTTACGCAAAAACAGCCAAAAAGTGTACAACCCCCTCCGCCACGAGCGATACCCGAGCCTTGATAACTGAGCACGCGGCACATCAGTAGCCGTCCAGAGACACATGAAAAAACCCAATTCTAACCATAGGTTGATACGCGCTTTATCTCAAAACACGCTCTCATCACCATTGTCTGAGCTAAATCAGAGCCCCCCTCATAACGCCTTGAATTTTGAAATATTTTTGAAATTGTAGACAAGCGGCGAAAATTGTTGAAAATTGTCGTATATCGCTGATCGTTAGTGACTTCGCTAGGCCTATCCTTCTTGCGCAAAACACGCATGTAAGTAATGCCCTTTATGACGACGCAGCAATCTCATCCTACACGGATCGTAGGGTGTTTCATGTTTTGCCAAGTTAAGGAGTACCCATGGCAACCGGTATTGTTAAGTGGTTCAACACCACCAAAGGTTATGGCTTCATCACCCCTGATGAGGGCGGCGCCGACGCATTTGTTCATATCTCGGCTGTGCAGAGTTCCGGCCTTCAAGGCCTCAACGAAGGCCAGAAGGTTCAGTTCGAGCTGCAAGAACAACGCAATGGCAAGATGGCTGCTGAGGAATTGGTCGCGCTTGACTGATCGTGCACATCTACGAAAAACAGAAAACGCCCCCATGTCCGTGGGGGCGTTTTTTTGTCTCTAAGCCTCAACCGCTGGGGATAGACAGTCCGCGGGCGCGCAGCCCAGCCAGCACCCGCTTGCGCGCATAGTCCAATGTGAAGATGACAAACGGTCCCGCCCACGCGGTGGCGTAGACACCAAGATCGACCGGCCCCGTACCCAGCACGGCGGACAATGGTTCGAAATACAAAATCGCCCACGAAAACACGATCTCGAACACGATCCCGCCGATGATCAACGGGTTGGAGAGGAAATCCAGGCTCAATCCCGAACCGGTGCGCGAACGCCGCCCGAACAGATTGCCGATCTGCATCAAGATGATCGACGACAGCGTGATCCCCGTGGCCGACAGATACAACGGATCGCGCACTGACAGGTCCGCGCCCCAAATCCAGCCGCCATCGAACAGCACCCAGAAAAACAAACTCAGCGCAAACGCCGCTTCGATAAGGCCCAGGAACAGATAGCTGTGGGCGATCAGCGGAAACGTCAAAAGCCCCTGATTGTGATCACGCGGCGGCTGTTTCATCACCTCGGGATCGGGTTTTTCCTGGCCAAGGCCCATGGATGGAATGATGTCGGTGCCCAGATCGATGGCCAAAATTTGGATCACGGTCATCGCCAGCGGCACCGGGAACAGCATGTACAGCAAATACGGCAAAATCTCCGGCCCATTGCTGACCAGAACGTAATTGGTGAATTTGCGGATGTTGTTGAAGATGGTGCGGCCTTCTTCGATGCCGTTGACGATGGACGCGAAATTGTCGTCGAGCAAGATCACCTGCGCCGCCTCACGGGCCACATCGGTGCCGCTTTTGCCCATCGCAATACCGACGTCTGCGGCTTTGAGCGCCGGGGCGTCGTTGACCCCGTCGCCGGTCACCGCCACGACCTTGTTCAATTCATGAAACGCCGACACCACTTTCCATTTTTGTTCCGGGGTGGTGCGGGCGAACACCGTGATGCCGCCTTTAAGTTTCTCCACCAACTGCACTTTGCTCAGGCGCGACAGTTCCGAACCGGTTACAGTCGCCGACCCGGTGGGCGCGTCGGCGGCGACGATGCCCGCGCGCCGGGCGATGGCTTCGGCCGTTTCGGGGTGATCGCCGGTGATCATCACCACATTGATGCCCGCCGTGTGGCACGCCGCCACCGCGCCGGGGACTTCGTCGCGGATCGGGTCTTCGGTGCCGATGAAGCCTTTCAAAACCAAATTCTGCTCCAGCTGTTCTTGGCTGACGTCAGCGTCCGACGCATTGGATAGATCACGATAGGCCAACGCAATCACCCGCTGACCGCTAGATGCCATCCGGTGCACCACGTTTTCGGCGCGCTCGACTCGCACATCATCCAGCTCAACCACCGTGCCGTCCGGCAATTCGACATACCTCAACAGCGGACGCAGGCTTTCCCACGCCCCTTTGACGCCATACGCCGACTTGCCCTGTTGCGCCAACACGCCGCCCGCACGACGCTTTTCATCATCGAACGAAAAGCGTTTCACCGTTGCCGCGTTGATATCGGACAACACCCCGCCATCCGCGACGAACGCGTCGGCCACCGCCACGTCCAGTGGATCGCCGTGCAGCCCGTTCTCGCCGTCGCGAACATCCGACGCCGCCATCGCCATGCTCAGCGCCGCCGCACGCGCCTGATCCTTTAACGGTGCCCCGTCCCCAGGATCGCCCAGCGCGGTGATCGCCATTTGGTTTTGCGTCAAGGTGCCGGTTTTGTCGGTGCAAATCACATGCACCGCACCCAACGCCTCGACCGCGTTGAGACCCTTGACCAGCACGTTGCGCTTGGCCATGCGCAAACTGCCCATCGCCAGTGAAAGGGTAAAGGTTGGCAACAGGCCTTCGGGCACGTTGGCGACGATGATGCCCATCATGAACACCAAGTTGACCCACAACGAGCGTCCGGTGAACACACCATAAGCAAAGAAAATCGCGCCCATGATCACCGCGATGTAGGTCAACACCTGCACCATGTGGTTGGTTTCGCGCTCCAACGGCGACGCGTTGCGTTTGACGTCATGGGACAAGGTCGCGATTTTACCGAATTCGGTACGCCCGCCGGTGGCGAATACCACCGCTTGGCCGCGGCCCTTTTTCACCATGCAACCGGCGAACAGCACGTTGGTGCTTTCGGTAAGAACAGCCATCTGGGCATCGGCGGTCAGGCGCACAGGGTGCGCTTCGCCGGTCAAGGGCGCGTTGTTGACGATCAGGTCTTGAACCTCAATCAAGCGCGCATCGGCGGGCACTTTGTCGCCCTCAGCCAAGCCCAGCACATCGCCAGGCACCAGTTGTTCGGCAAGAATTTGCACATCTTGACCATCACGGCGCACCTGAACGTTTTGCGGCAAGAACTTACGCAACGCTTCCATGGCGCGCTCGGCGCGGTATTCCTGCACAAAACTGAACAGCGCATTGAGGATCGACACCCCCAGCAAAGCCCAGCCGAGGATGTTCATGCCTTCGCCGGGTTGGATGCTGTCGGCGACGAAACAAATCGCGGCGGAAATATCCAGCAAGATGGAAAAGAAATTGATGAATTGACGGCCCAAGCTTTTGAGCCACACCAAACGCCGCGTTTCTTCCAGCGTGTTGAGGCCGACTTCGCCCAGGCGCTCTTCGACCTCTGCAGTGCGCAGGCCGTCTGCTCGGCTGTGCAAAAAGCGAAACACGTGATCGGGCGGTATGTTTTGGATTTGGCGCTGGTAAACTTGTCCGTCCACGGCTCATGCCCCTCGGTAGATCGCGACGTCGCACGGCGTATCGCGCAACACCGCTTCAATGGGGTTGCCGTATAGGAACTTCGCGCGGAGATCGCGCCATGATGCCTCCATCAAAATCAGCTGCGAATGGTGACGGTTGGCGTCGATGATGACTTCTTGGGCCCAATCGTCGGACACCTTGACGTTGGCATCGACCTTCCATTGATCCATGCCGATCATGTCGGCCAATTCGACGCTCAGCCCCTTGAGACTGTCCCACCCTTTGGCGCGCAATTTGCCGGCTTGACGGTTGAGCAGATGGCGAAACAGCTGGCGTTTGATCATCATCACGCGCAACAACTGCACGCGCTCAACGTCGGGGGCGAAACGCTTAAGAATCTCGGCGGCGGTCAGAAAACCTTCGCGATCCCCTGCCACCGGCACCAAAAACCGTCGAGGCGCACCCAAAAGGCCCGGCTGCGCCACCCGCACCGCCATCACCGAAAATGTTTTGTCGTTCAACAGTTTTGCCGACACCGTCGCGGCCAAATAGCCTGCCCCCCCGGGTTTGAGACGGGCGCCGCAGACCAACAAGGTCTCAGCCCCCCCAGGATCACAGGTGGGGTCACGGGCGGGGTCACGGGCGGGAACATGGGCGCGCAAATCGCGAAACCTGTGCTCGGCGCTGGAACCGGAAGACGGCACAATGTCGAGCGTCATCTCCACCCCGACATCGGCGCATTCGCGCGCCAGACCCTCGGCTTTTTCACGCACCACATCGGCGCGAATTTCATCGGTGTTCACATAGATCACACGCAGGCGATGACCGGGGTCGTTACGCGCCAAATTCACCGCGTACCACGCCACCCAATCGCCATTGACAGAACCGTCGTAGGCCAGATGGATCACAATGCACCTCGCTCACAAGATACCCCTTCAGTATCGCACGAACGTATTGATTTGGCATGAAAAAACGGGAACCCGATAGCATTCGGATTCCCGTTATAAAGCTCAGTCTAAAGTCACAGAGCGTGACCCTTAAGCCAGATCATCGGTGGCGACATGATACTTGGGGTCTTCGATCACGTTGACTTCGACCAGATCCTTGGCGCGGTGCAAAAGTTTGCGACATTCGGGGCTCAGGTGGCGCAGATGCAGACGCTTTTCGCGCCGTTCATAGCGTTCCGCCAAGGTGTCGATGGCTTCCAGCCCGGAATGATCCGCTACCCGTGAAAGACGGAAATCCACCACCACGTCGTCGGGATCGTTGTCGGGATCGAACAGATCGCGAAACGAGGTCACGGATCCGAAAAACAGCGGGCCTTGCAGCTGGTATTCCTTGCCGCCCTGTTCGTTGACGATGGTGCGCGCCTGAATGCGCGACGCGTTGCCCCAAGCGTACACCAGCGCCGAAACAATCACGCCCACCACCACCGCGATGGCCAAATCGGTAAACACCGTGACGCCGGAAACCAAGATCAACACGAACGCGTCGGAACGCGGAATTTTGTGCAAGATGCGAAAGCTCGACCATTCAAAGGTGCCCAGCACCACCATGAACATCACACCCACCAGCGCGGCCAGCGGAATCATTTCGATCAGGCTTGAGGCAAACAAGATGAAGATCAGCAAGAACAAGGCCGCCGAAATGCCCGATGCGCGACCGCGCCCGCCCGAATTGACGTTGATCATCGACTGGCCGATCATCGCGCAACCGCCCATGCCGCCGAAGAACCCGGTGACGATGTTGGCCGTACCTTGGCCGACGCATTCGCGGTTGCCGCGCCCACGGGTATCGGTGATCTCGTCGATCACGGTCAGCGTCAGCAAGCTTTCGATCAAACCGATGGCCGCCAAAATCACTGAATAGGGGAAGATGATGGTCAACGTTTCCCAGGTCAGCGGTACCATCGGAACGTGAAATTCGGGCAAGCCACCGGCAATCGATGCCATGTCACCGACGCTGCGCACATCCAAATCAAAGCCGATGGCCAAACCGGACACCACCAAAATAGCCACCAAAGGGGCTGGAATGGCTTCGGTCAGCTTGGGCAGGTATTGAATGATTGCCATCGCCAATGCCACCAGCGCCAACATGGTGTACAGCGTCATGCCGCTCATCCATTCGTAACCGCCATCTGGCAATTTGATTTGGAATTGGTTCATCTGTGCCAGGAAAATCACAATCGCCAAGCCGTTCACAAAGCCCAGCATCACTTGGTGCGGCACCATGCGGATGTACTTGCCGAGCCTCAACGCCCCGGCCGTCACTTGCAAAATGCCCATCAACACCACCGTGGCGAACAGGTATTCGACACCATGATCGGCCACCAATGCCACCATCACCACAGCCAAAGCCCCGGTCGCACCCGAAATCATGCCGGGACGACCGCCGACCACCGCCGTGATCAGCCCCACCATGAATGCGGCATACAGCCCCGTCAGCGGGTTGACGCCCGCGACAAAGGCGAACGCCACGGCTTCGGGCACCAGCGCCAGCGCCACGGTCAGGCCGGACAGAATATCGGCCTTCATGGAGATGGCCTTGCGGTAATGAAGATCAAACATACGTACACTCGCTCAAAACGGAAACGGACAAACCAAAACGCACAACGGGCCAAAACGCACGGCTGGTTCTGACTTTCCAGCCGTTAGAACATATCCAGACCAAAAGGGACACCCCCCATTGCCTGAAAGAGGCATAGACCGCGAGGCCTGATCGGATTTAAGATTAATAGGTACGGAGACTTTTCACAAACGACCGAAGAGCTGAAACGTGATCACCTTCAACAGCATCGGACAATTGATCGGCGGCGTTGGCCTGTTTTTGCTGGGCATGATGCTGATGACCGACGGCCTTAAGGTTGCGGCGGGGCGTACACTTAAGGACATTTTGGAACGCTGGACCGACACGCCGCTGCGCGGTCTGATTTCCGGCACCGCGCTAACCGCGTTGGTGCAATCGTCCAGCGCCGTGACAGTGGCCGCCATCGGTTTCGTCAATGCTGGGATGCTGACGTTGGAACGCTCCGTGTGGGTGGTGTTCGGTTCCAATCTCGGCACCACCATGACCGCCTGGCTGGTGGCGCTGGTCGGCTTTAAAATCAAAATCGCGCTGTTCGCCCTGCCCGCCATTGGCATCGGCATGTTGCTGAAGCTGACCGGTGGCGACACCCGACGCGGCGCGGTGGGTATGGCGCTGGCCGGGTTCGGTCTGTTTTTCGTCGGGGTGTCGATCCTCAAAGACGCCTTTTCAGACGTCGCCACGACCATCGACCTCTCCAACCTCGCCGCCACCGGGGTGTTGGACTATGTGATGTTTGTCGGCATTGGCTTCATGATGACGCTGCTAACCCAATCGTCGAGCGCCGCCATTTCCATCGCGTTGGCCGCCGCCGCCGGATCGTTGATCGCGCTGGAACCTGCCGCCGCGATGGTCATCGGCGCCAACATCGGCACCACCTCGACCGCGATGATCGCGGTGATCGGTGCCACCCCCAACGCCAAGCGCGTCGCCGCCAGCCATGTGGTGTTCAACCTGATGACCGGCGCGGTGGCGGTGGTGCTGTTGCCATTTATGCTGGGCGTGGTCGAACTTGTGCGCACGTCGTTGGAACTGCAACCCGATGCAGCGACGTCGTTGGCGCTGTTTCACACAATTTTCAATGTGCTCGGCGTGATCATCATCTTTCCCGTGGCTGAACGCATGACCGCGTGGTTGAAACTGCGCTTCGTCAGTTTGGAAGAAGACTTGGGCCGACCGCGGTTTCTCGACAAGAACGCTTTGGTGGTGCCCGCGCTGGCGGTGGAAAGTCTGCTGATGGAACTGCAACGACTGCAGGAAATTTCGCTGTCCATTGTCATCACGGCGCTGGACCCGGTGCCCGCACGCCAGCAAGATCTGCGTCAACGTTTGGCCGTGGTCGAAACCTTATCACGCGGCATCGGCGAATATGCGCGCAAGATGTATCAGGCCGAGCTGCCGCCGAGCATTTCCGACGCCTTGATGCACCCCTACCGCGCCCTTCAGCATTTCGAAGAGATCGCGCGCATCGCTGCAAACCTTCCCCTGCGCCGTGCCGAGCGCCCGGCGCTGGACGACGAAACCGAACAGCTTTTGGACACCTATCTGGCTGCTGTGACGCAAGAGCTCAAGGAAATGAGTTCATCAGATCCCACGCCAGAAGACTGGGACCCCAAGCGCGCCCGCATCCACATCAAAGAGGCTTATACTGAGTTGAAACACGCCCTGTTGACGCTCGGTTCACGCGGGCACCTGCCCTATCTGCAATTGGAAAGTACGGTCCAATACATCGACCACATTCATGCCTGCGGGGTGCGCGCCATCAAGGCCGAACGCCGCTTGCGCCAAATCCGCGACGCCGCCGCCGGAGTGAAAAGCCAAGACAAACCCGACCAAGAAGAGCAAACCGACGACAGTTAGCCCGGCCACCTCACCAACGTCACCTCGCCAACGTTGCCCTACTCACTTCATAGCCTTTAAGCGGCCACGCAGCCGTTTGATCTCGCGTTCGAAATAGCTGTTGTCGTCAAACGCGCGGGCAATCACCAAGCCGCCTTGGATGCCCGCCAGCACGTCCTCGGATGCTGAACGCGCTTGGCTGGGACTGAGCCCGGATCGGCGCAGCGCCGCGCTCAGCGCATCCGCCCAGCGGCGGAAATATCCGTTTATAGCTTCGGCGAAGCTGTCGCGGGTATCGTTCAGCGCAAACACACCGACCAAGCACACCCGACCGCCACCGTGGAAATATTCGACGCACGCATCGAGCATGTGCGCAATCGCCGTATGCGCCGGAACGTCCGCATCGTTGAGGGGCGCAAAGACATGGACTTCGAACCAGCCGTCGATGTCGGCCAAAACCGCCGCCGCCATGTCGTCCTTGCCGCCGGGAAAAGCGTGATAGAGGCTGCCCTTGCCCAGCCCCGTGGCCTTGGTGATGTGCGCCAAACTCGCGCCTTCGAAACCGTACTCGCGGAAGACTTCGGCCAACCCTTGGATCACCCGCTCGGGGCTTTGCACACGCGCCCCCATCAGGGTTTCATCGGATAGGGTGTTTTCGGGCCGATGCGATGGACCACGCTGGCCACCGCGACCAAGGCCACCGCTCCGGTCAAGGTTGGAAACAACAGAAAATCAAAACCAACGCCTACCCCGGCCCCGGCCCCTGCCCCGGCCATCATCACCACCAACGGGTCCGCACCCGCAGGTGGATGGGTGATGCGCAGCGCCGCCATCGCCGCAATAGCGAGACCCACCGCCAGCGCCATGCTCCACCACGTTATCGGAAGGCTCATCAGCACGATCAAGCCGATCAGGGTCGAGATAAAATGGCCGCCGACCACGTTGGCCGGTTGCGACAACGGACTGGCGGGCACACTGAACAGCAACACGCAGGTCGCACCGAACGGCGCCATCAACCACATCACCCCGGACGCGTCGCTCAACAGCGCGACAATGGCAATCGCCACCGCCCCGCCAAAACCGGCTTTGAGCACCGTCGCACCATTGGCCGACGGCTGATGTCTGTGCACATATGCTTTCATAGCGTCTATCCATATTAATTTGTACCGTTTGGTACAATAGATCAACGCATCATTTCGTCAACCCGTTTTACGGGCACTGCACGCACGATTGCGCCACTCTTTTGATATGTCTATGGTTTCACTAGAGACGAACAGACGGCATTGGGGAGGATGAGCGATGTTATCACCATGGAAATGGCTGTGCGAAAACACCACCAAACCAGTGTTTGCCGCCGTGGTGTTTCTCATCGGGGTGATCGCATGGGGTGGTTTCAACACCACCATGGACGCCACCAACACCATGGAATTTTGCGTGTCGTGTCACGAGATGAAAGACAACGTCTACGCCGAATACACCCAGACCGTTCACTATTCCAATCGCAGCGGCGTGCGCGCTATCTGTTCCGATTGCCATGTGCCCAAAGAATGGGGCGCAAAAGTGATCCGCAAGATTCAGGCCACCAACGAGCTGTTTCATTGGATGATCGGCACCATCGACACGAAGGAAAAATTCGAAGCCAAACGCCTGCAATTGGCGCAAACCGTGTGGCGGGAAATGAAAGCCAATGGTTCGCACGAATGCAAAAACTGCCATTCGTTCGACGCCATGCATTGGAAAAAGCAAGACCTGCGCGCCATGGTCACCATGCAGACAGCGCAGCTCAAAGACATCACTTGCATTGAATGCCACAAAGGAATTGCTCACCAGCTGCCGGATTTTTACGCCCATTACGCTGAATTGACCAAGCAGTTCAACGCCCGTGTTGCCGCTGACCCGCTGAGCGCCGCCACCCTCACCAGCACCGCGTTCAAACGCCTGTATGCGCAGCCCGACGCTGGGTCGCAAAAGCTGCTCGACGCTATGCCGTTGACCGATTTCAGCGTCGTGGCGCGCGATGGCGACTGGGTAAAACTGCGCCTCACGGCATGGGACTTGAACGGCCACGCGGAGCTGTATCAAAAAGAAGGCCGCGAACTGGAAATCGGCCTGCTTTCATCCACGGCTCACAAAGCGGCAACCTACAGCGCCGAATACACAGACCGTGAGACCGGTGAGTTGTGGCGCAAGCTCACCGTCGAAGGCTGGGCCACGCGTGAAAACTTGGCTTCGGACCGCACCATGGTCGATGGCTTTGTCGAAAATCTGTGGCGCACCGAATGCAACACCTGTCACAACCTGTGGCCGCGGGATCGCTTCACCGCGCATGACTGGCTCAAGCCGATCACCCTGATGCGCGAAAAATCCAAGCTGCCCAACGTGCAGATGACGATGATTTTGAAATACTTACAAAACGGTGCGAAGGATATGAAAGACGCGAACTAAGCGGGCTCGTTGAGCAAAGCTTCGATCAGCGCCTTGCCCTCATCGGAATACCAATCCGTCATGCCCAACACACCACCGCGCATGCGCCCGTTGCGATCGATCAAAAATGTGGTCGGCAAGGTTTCGATATCAAATGCGCGAAGAAATAGTGAGCGCGGATCGTAATAGGTCGTCAGCGCATTCAGTTTACGCGCACGCAAAAATTCCGCCGCGTCTTCGCGCCCTTGCCTGCCGCTGGCCACCGGCACCACGGCGAAATCCCGGTCCGCGAAATCTTTTTGCAGCGCATTCAAGTCCGGCATTTCGCGGATGCACGGCGGGCACCACGTGGCCCACAAGTTCAACAGAACCACTTTGCCGCGATACGCTTCCAAGGTGCTCTCGATCCCGGCTTCGTCTTTCATTTTGACGGACGGCACCAACGGCGCTTCATCCAACAAGCTGAACCCGTTCAAGCCGTCGGCGGCTTCCCTGACGCTCAGCGAGGCAACCGCTGACGTCACCTTTGGTAAAGTCGTCGCTTGATACAAAACACCACCGCCGACAGCGATGAACAAGAGGGCGGCGGCGAGGATCAATGGGGTGCGGTAGGGCATTCGGCGCTTATCCTCGGATGGTTTTGCGCATCATAACAGCTGAGCGCCTTACATCACCACGCCGATTTGCCACGGGCAGAATTCCAAACCACCGATGCCATGCGCTTCGCTGCGCGGTTTGAACCCGGATGCGGTCTTCAAGATCACGTCGAAGATATGCAAACCCGCTTCTTCAGTGGTCATGGCGCCGTCGGCGATCAAACCGCAGTTGATGTCCATATCGTCGGACATACGCTCATACATCGGCGTATTGGTGGCCAGCTTGATGCTCGGCACCGGCTTGCCGCCATAGACCGAACCGCGCCCGGTGGTGAAGCACGTGACGTTGGCCCCGCCCGAAACCATGCCGGTGATCGATGCGGGGTCGTAACCGGGGCTGTCCATGAACACGAAGCCCTTAGCGGTGACCGGCTCGGCATACCGGTAGACGTCAACCAAAGCCGTGGTGCCGCCCTTAGCCGCCGCGCCCAACGATTTTTCCAAGATGGTGGTGAGACCGCCTTTTTTGTTGCCAGGGGTCGGGTTATTGTCCATCACCGCGTTGTTGGCGGATGTGTGTTGCTTCCACCAATCGATCCGCGCGATCAGCTTGTCGCCGACTTCGCGGCTGACGGCGCGACGTGTCAGCAGGTGTTCTGCACCATAAATTTCCGGCGTTTCGGCCAAGATCGCGGTGCCGCCGTGGCGCACCAAGGTATCGACCGCATAACCCAACGCGGGATTGGCGGTGATGCCCGAGTATGCATCCGACCCGCCGCATTCCAACGCCACAGTCAATTCGCTGGCCGGACACGTTTGGCGTTGCCACGCATTGGCCGCCGTGACCATCTCGCGCACATGATCAATGCCCGCCGCGACCGTGGCGGTGGTACCGCCGTTGTCTTGAATGACCAGCGTGCGCAGCTTATCGCCCCTGTCCATACCATATCGCGTCAGCATCTCGTCGATTTGCGCGACTTCGCAACCCAGGCCGACGATCAGCACACCGGCGAAATTCGGATGACGGGCATGGCCGACCAAGGTGCGTTCCAGGTTGGCGTGGGTATCGCCGTCCAACGGGATACAACAACCGGTCTGGTGCGGCAACGCGACCACCCCGTCGACGTTGGGAAAATCCACCATCACGTCGGCGCTGAACGCCTGAGCGATCATCGTTGCGACCGAGTTGGAACAGTTCACGCTGGCCAACACGCCAACATAGTTGCGGGTGCCGACGCGGCCGTCTTCGCGCACGTAGCCTTGGAACGTCGCGCGCTCAGATTCTGGTACGTACTCGGTTTTTTCCGCCCCTTCGCCAAACGCATAGTCGCGGGCAAACTCGCCGAATTCCAGATTGTGACTGTGCACGTGATCGCCGGGGGCGATGTCGGCGGTGGCGAAGCCGATGATCTGGTCGTACTTGCGCACCGCGTCACCCTTAGATATGGCGGCGGTGGCGACTTTGTGACCGCGCGCAATGTCGGCTGTGACGGTAACGTCTTCACCATCAAGTGAGGTCTCGGCACTCAGGTCGGCGAATGCCACCACGACGTTGTCGGCTGCGTTTAAGCGTACGGTGTTCGACATGACTAAGTCCTCAGTTCTGTAAAGGCGACGGACCACCGGTGGCCCAGTCGAGAAGTTCTACGGAATGCACAACGGGGGTGCCCGCGTACTCACCGATTTGAATCAAGCAACCAATGTTGCCGGTGGCGATGACGTCGGCGTCGAGCTCGTCGAGGCTCGATGCTTTACGCCCACCCAACTCTGCCGCCATATCCGGCTGCATGATGTTGTAAGTGCCCGCCGAGCCGCAACACAAGTGTGCGTTTTTCGGCGTCGAGACTTCGAACCCGGCACTCTTGAGAAGCTCAGCCGGACCATCGAGGTTCTTTTGCCCGTGCTGCAACGAACACGGCGCGTGATACGCGACACGGGGTTTTGTAAAGTCTTCGACACCCTCAATGCCCAACTCGGCGATCACTTCGCTGACGTCGCGCGCGATGGCGGAAATGTTCGCCGCGCGCTCCGCCCAGGCGGGATCGTCTTTGAGCATGAAGCCGTAATCTTTGACCGTCGAGCCACAGCCCGACGCGGTGATGGCGATCAAATCAGGCGCGGCGCGTTCCCACGCTTCGATGTTCGCACGGGCTTGGGCCAACGCGGCCTCTTCCTTGCCCATGTGATGGGTCAACGCCCCGCAACAGCCGACGTTTTCAGCCTCGAACACCTCGCAGCCCAAACGCGACAGCAAGCGCGCCGCCGCACGATTGATGCGCGGGGCCAACACCTGTTGTGCACAGCCCGGCAGCAACGCCACCCGTTTGCGCATGGTACCGTGCGCCGACAACGTCGTCACAGGATCGGCTTTGGGCAGCGTGGCCGGTGCCATCGCGACCATGCCTTTCAGTCGTCCCGGCAACAGAGCGCGAAACGGCTTGGCCAAACGCGCACCGATCAGCGACAAACGGAACAGTTTCGGCCTTGGCAACACGATGGACAACATCATGCGCAGCGCACTGTCGGCCAGCGGGCGCTTGTGGGTGTTTTCGATGTGCACGCGCGCATGATCGACCAGATGCATGTAATCGACGCCTGACGGACATGTGGTCATGCACGACAAGCAGCTCAAACAGCGATCAACATGCTTGACCGTGTTGGCGTCGGCGGGCTTGCCCGATTGCAGCATTTCGCGAATTTGGTAGATACGCCCGCGTGGGCTGTCCAGCTCATCACCCAGCACCACATAAGTCGGGCACGTGGCGGTGCAAAAACCGCAATGCACACAGGTGCGCAAGATGTCGTTGGCGGTCTTGATCGGCGCTTCGTGAAGCTGTTCAGATGTGAAGTGTGTTTCCATTATACTGACGCCTCACATCCGTCCAGGGTTGAGAATGTTGTGCGGATCGAACCCGGCGCGCACGCGCTTCATCAATTGGGCAACGCCGTCGGCTTGCGGTTGAAACACCGGCACACGGGCGCGCACATCTTCGGATGCGCGCATCAACGTCGCGTGACCGCCGTTCAGCGCGCTGCGCACCTGATCGACGTTGGCGTCGTCTTGCGCATCCATCGCCAACCAAACCAAACCACCCGCCCAGTCGAAATAGTACTCGCCGTTCAACTGCGCAGCGATGGCCGAGCCATCTGTGGGCGCCACAGACAGACGCCACAGTTGACGATCACCGGCAAAGAACGTCACGTCGCGAATTTCCTGCCACAGCGACTGCGTATTCGAGGTGTGCAGTTCTTCAACCGCACCGTCGTAACCAGACAGCAGGTCGCGCAGCGCCGTGCAGCGCACCTCGACCGAAGGCCCGGGGCCTTCGACGCGCACGGCGGTGACGCTTGTGCCCGCATCGCTGACATACGAAACGTTTGAACGCGCGGCGACGCTTGTCGGCAAGTGCGCCACACCCGAAACCTCATAAGGACTGTTTTGTGCGGCGCGCATCGCTTGGCCCGGATTGGACGCGCCGAACAGCAAAATGGTGCGGGATTTTTCCGGTTTGGGCAGAACTTTGAACGACACATCGGTCATCACCGCCAGCGTGCCCATGGAGCCTGCCATCAACTTGGTGAGATCGAAGCCGGAAACGTTCTTGACCACCCGACCACCGGATTTAAACACTTCCCCGCGACCGCTGACGGCGTGAAAACCGAGCATGTGATCGCGCGCCGAGCCCACCAATGGACGGCGCGGCCCTGCGACGGCGGAGGCAAACAAGCCGCCGACCGTTCCGCCATCGGTACCGTAGAGCCCGCCTGGCGACCACGGCTCAAACGCCAGCATCTGATTGGCCTCGTCCAATGCGGCTTGCACCTCAGAAAGCGGCGTGCCCGCGCGTGCGGTCATCACCAATTCTTCGGGCTCGTACAAAGTGATGCCCGATAGCGCCGACAGATCCAAAACGTTGTCGGCATTTTGCGCCCGGCCCAAGCCGCGCTTGGTACCTTGGCCCATGACTTCCATCACTTTGGCGTTACCCGACGCCGCCCAGCGCATGGCGTCGAGCACGTGGTCTTCGTTTTCAGGTTTGAAAATATCGCTCATAGGGACCTCATCAAAACCTGGGGATATCGGGAAACGGCAGCTTGCCGTCCGTGATGTGCATGCGACCCAGCTCGGCACAGCGGTGCAGTGTCGGATAGACCTTACCGGGGTTGAGCAAGCCGCCGGCATCGAACGCGCATTTCAGGCGCTGCTGCTGCTTGATGTCGTCTTCGGTGAACATCTCACCCATCAGATCGCGCTTTTCCACACCGATGCCGTGCTCACCCGACAGCACCCCGCCGACCTCGACGCACAGGCGCAATATGTCATGGCCAAACGCTTCGGCTTTGTCCAATTCACCCGCGATATTGGCGTCGAAGAGGATCAATGGATGCAGGTTGCCGTCGCCCGCGTGAAACACATTGGCGACGCGCAGGTCGTATTTTTTCGACAGCTCGTTCATGCGGGTCAGCACTTCGGGCAATTTGTGGCGCGGGATGGTCCCGTCCATGGTCAGGTAATCGGGCGAGATGCGCCCCACCGACGGAAACGCCGACATGCGACCTTTCCAAAACTGTTGGCGCTCCGCTTCGTTTTCACTGACGCGCAAGAACGACGAGCCGACGCTTTCGGCAATTTCGCGCACCCGTTCGGTCAGATACTCGACCTCGGCCTCGGGCCCGTCGAGCTCGACCACCAACAGCGATTCCACGTCCAGCGGATAGCCGGAATCGACGAATTTTTGCATCGCGCCGATGGCCATCTTGTCCATCATTTCCATGGCGCCGGGAATGATCCCCGCGCCGATGATTTTGGCGACGCATTCACCGCCCGCCTCGACGTTGGGAAAGCCGATCAGCAACGCTTTGGCGGTGTCGGGTTGTTTCAAGATACGCACGGTGACTTCGGTGATGATGCCGAGCAGGCCTTCGGAACCGGTCACCGCACCCAGCAGATCCAGGCCGCCGGCGTCCATGTGCTTGCCGCCCAAACGGATCACTTCGCCATCCATCAACACCATCTCGACCCCCAACACGTTGTTGGTGGTGAGGCCATACTTTAAACAATGCATGCCGCCCGCGTTTTCGGCGATGTTGCCGCCGATGGTGCAGGCGATTTTCGACGACGGATCGGGGGCGTAATAAAAGCCTTGGTCTTCCACCGCGTCGGTGATGGCGCGGTTGGTGACACCCGGCTGCGCCACAACACAACGGTTTTCATAATCGATGTCGAGCACACTGTTGAACTTGCCCAACCCCACCGTGACCGCATCGGCCAAAGGCAAAGCGCCGCCGGAAAGCCCGGTGCCCGCACCGCGCGGCACAATCTTGACGTCCATCTCATGACAAGCCTTCAAAATTTGTGAGACCTGTTCGGTGGTTTGGGGCAGCACCACCACCATGGGCAGCTGCTTGTAAGCCATCAGGCCGTCGCATTCAAACGTACGCAGTTCGCCTTCGTCGACGATCACGCCTTCGCCCGGCACGATGGCGCGCAGACGCTTGATGATCTCACCGCGTTTGGCGATGGTCCCGGCATCGGGTGTCGGCATTTTCATTGCGCGGGCTCCTGAGCATTTTGCAGGGCTTTGCGTTGTGCGGGCAAATCTTTGGTGTCGGCCCAAAATTCCTTAACCGTCTCGGTCAGGCGCTGGCTGTAGTCGGGATTGGCCATAAACGCCACCGCCAGCCACACGAACGTGGTCACCACCACGGCGATCTTGAAGGTCTTGGCGACGCGCGGCTCGGCCATAAAGGCCTTCAGACGGGTGCGGTTTTTGGTATAGGTTTCCATCACCCACACGATCATCACGAACGGCGTGCGCAGATAATTTTTTAAACCTTCGGGCAGGCCCGTCATATCTTGGTCTCCACCAAATAATCCAATGCGGCTTTTACGCCACCAGAGGTGTGCGCCACGCCCGCCAATTGCAAGCCCATCTCGACCCCACTCAGCGTGCCCGCCAGCATCAAGTCGTTAAAATCACCCAGGTGGCCGATGCGAAACACCCGGCCCTGCACCCGGCCCAGGCCGTTGCCCAGCGACATATCGAAGTTTTCCAACACCACCCGGCGAAACGCGTCGGCATCATGGCCGTCCGGCAAACGCACGGCGGTGAGTGATGAACTGTACTCATTGGCGTTACGGCATTGCAATTCCAGCCCCCATGCGGCGACGGCCCGACGGGTCGCTTCTGCGTGGCGGGTGTGGCGGGCGAACACGTTGTGTAGACCTTCATCCGTCAACATGGTGATGGCCTCAATCAATCCGTACAAAAGATTGGTCGCCGGGGTGTAGGGGAACACGCCGGTTGCATTGGCCGCCAACATCGCCCCCCACGCCCAATAGGACTTGGGCAATGTCGAAGACTTTGACGCAGCGATGGCCTTTTCGCTGACCGCGTTAAAGCTCAAGCCCGGCGGCAGCATCAAACCCTTTTGTGAACCCGCAACGGTGACGTCCACGCCCCAAGCGTCGTGGCGATAATCGATCGAGCCCAACGACGAAATGGTGTCGACCATCAGCAACGCCGGATGCCCGACGTCGTCCAAGGCTTTACGCAGTGCAGCAATGTTCGAGGTAATGCCGGTCGAGGTGTCGTTGTGCACCACGCACACCGCTTTGATGGCGTGAGCTTTGTCGGCATCGAGGCGCGCTTGCAGTTCGGATGCATCCGCGCCGCTGCGCCAGTCGCCCGCGATCATATCGACCTCGAGCCCTAAGCGTTCAGCCAGGTCCTGCCACAGCATCGAAAACTGCCCGGTTTCGAACATCACCACCCGGTCACCAGCAGACAGCGTATTGACCAAGGCCGCTTCCCACGCCCCGGTGCCCGATGCCGGATAAATGATCACCGGTTGTTCGGTTTGAAAGATCGGTTTCAGGCCAGCCAGAACCTCAGCGCCCAAGCGTGCGAAATCCGGCCCCCGGTGGTCGATGGTGGGCCGGTCCATGGCGCGCAAAACCCGGTCCGGCACGTTGCTCGGTCCCGGAATTTGGAGAAAATGTCTGCCGCTTCGGTGTGGCATAGGGGGGAGATCCTTAATTATCCGTCGGCACGTTCGACCATGATATCATCACCGGGCGAAACACGGGCGCAAATCCGCACATCTTCGTCGCAGTGCCCCCAGATGTTGGCTTCGGACGCCAAGCGCAACTCGTCGCCCACGGATACCGGGGTCGGGCCATAAGGAATGGCGATGGCGCTGCCCACCAGCCAAAAGCCCATTTCGCCCGGCTGCAACACGTCGCGGGCCGTCACTTCCATATCGCAATCGACGGGGGTGTCGAAATAGACCTCATCACCCCAAGTCTGGGCGATGGCGTAAAACGGCGCCGCGTCATACAGCGCGTCCGCCGTGGGCGTGTCCAACAAGCGCACGGTGAGCACGACATCGCCCATGGTGAGTTTCAAGGTCCGCATCGGGCGTGTCCCTTCTTAGTCTTCGATGATGATGGCGCGGAAATCGTTGACGTTGGTGAGCGTCGGGCCGCTGACCACCAAATCGCCCATCTGATCGAAAAAGCTGTAAGCATCATGGCCGGCTTGAAACGCCTTGGCGCTGAGGCCCAAAGCCTCCGCGCGCGCCAACGTATCGGGGCTGATCACCGCACCGGCGTTGTCTTCGGATCCATCGATGCCGTCGGTGTCGCACGCGATGGCGTGGACACGTTCCAGGCCGTCCAGGCTAATGGCCAGGGCCAGCAGGAATTCCGAATTGCGACCGCCGCGTCCACCTTTGCCACGAATGGTGACCGTGGTCTCGCCCCCCGACAAGATCACCGCCGGGGCTTTCAGCGGTTGGCCGTAGCTCAGCACTTGGCGGGCAATGGCGGCGTGCACCTCGGCCACGTCGCGGGACTCGCCCTCAACACGGTCACTGAGAATCATCGGTGTATAGCCTGCATCCCGCGCCACTTCGGCGGCGGCTTCCAACGACATCTGCGGCGTGGCGATGAGGATGTTTTTGACGTTGTCAAAACGCGCGTCGCCGGGCTTGGGGGTTTCGTCGGGCTTGGCCGCGAACAGCGCATCGACGGCGGGCGGCAAAGGAATGTCGTATTTGTCGAACACCGCGCGGGCATCGTCGTAAGTGCTGGGATCGGGCACCGTCGCGCCGGATGCGATGGACGACAAATCGTCGCCCGGAACATCGGAAATGATCAGCGACACCACACGTGCGGGATGGCACGCCACACCCAAGCGTCCGCCTTTGATGGCGGACAGGTGCTTGCGCACACAATTCATTTCGGTGATGGTCGCGCCCGATCGCAACAGCGCGCTGGTGACCTGTTGTTTGTCGTCCAAGGTGAGACCATCGGCAGGCAGCGACAACAACGCCGAACCGCCACCGGAAATCAGGCACAACACCAGATCGTCTTCTGTGAGCCCTGAAACTTTATCCAAGATGCGTTTGGATGCATCCATGCCCGCTTGATCGGGCACCGGATGGCTGGCTTCGATAACTTCGATGTGCTGGGTCGGCACCGCGTGTTCGTAACGCGTCACCACCAAACCTTCGAGATCGCCGTCCCAGTGTTGTTCCACCGCGCGCGCCATGGCGGCGGCGGCTTTGCCTGCGCCGACCACAATGGTGCGGCCTTTGGGCTTGGTGGGCAAATACTGGGCGATGCATTTGTCGGGCAACGCCGCAGCCGTGGCGGCGTCAAACAGCGCGAGCAACAAATCGTGAGGTGCAAGTGTGGTCATGACGCGGTCCCGACAGTTGGTAGAGTGGGTTCCCCTCCACACCCGAGGAGGAGGAAGGAGGCGTTAGAGAGGAACCCCGTGGCCCTTAGGGAGGCCAAAACATATTTAACAAAAGCGCTGATCAGGCCACTTCGTGATCGGCCAGACGTTCCAACGCCTTGACCATCGCGGAGTGATCCCAGCCTGCACCACCAGCGGCGGAGCAAGCGTTGAACAGTTCCTGCGCGGTCGCGGTGTTGGGCAAGGATACACCAATTTCACGAGCCGATTGCAGCGCCAAGTTGAGATCTTTTTGGTGCAGCTCGATACGGAAGCCCGGATCGAAGGTGCGCTTGATCATGCGTTCGCCGTGTACTTCCAAAATCTTAGAAGAGGCAAATCCGCCCATCAGCGCTTCACGCACTTTGGCCGGATCGGCACCCGCTTTGGACGCGAACAGCAACGCTTCGCTGACCGCTTCGATGTTCAGCGCAACGATGATCTGGTTGGCGACCTTACAGGTCTGACCCGTGCCGTTGTCGGTGCCGACCAAGGTGATGTTTTTGCCCATCAGATCGAACAGCGGCTTGGCGGTATCGAACGCGGCTTGCGGGCCACCGACCATGATGGTCAACGCAGCGTTTTGCGCACCGACTTGGCCGCCGGATACCGGCGCGTCCAGGTACTGACAGCCAAGATCGTTGATCTTGGCGGCGAAGGTTTTGGTCGCGGTGGGCGAAATCGAGCTCATGTCGATGACCATCTTACCCGCAGACAAGCCAGCGGCGACACCGTCGGCACCGAACAGCACGGCTTCGACGTCAGGGGTGTCGGGCACCATGGTGATGATGATGTCGGACTTTTCAGCGACCTCTTTGACGGTGTCGCACACAGTCGCGCCGCCATCGAGGATATCCCCGGGGGTTGGCTTGGAACGCTTTTGCACGAACAGCTCGTTGCCACCCGCTTGCAGGTGCGCCGCCATGGGGTGACCCATGATGCCCAGACCAATGAAACCGATTTTTGCCATTTTAGTATCTCCTAGAATTATTTCGTCCGGGGTTAGCCTTTGAGGTAGGCGTCCGCCCAACCCAGCCCTTCAACCGTGGTGGTGGCGGGCTTGTATTCGCAGCCGATCCAGCCCTGGTAGCCGATCTTGTCGAGGAAGGAGAACAGGAACGGATAGTTGATTTCGCCCGTGCCCGGCTCGTTACGACCGGGATTGTCGGCCAGCTGGATGTGATCGATGGATGCCAGATGCTTTTGCATGCTTGGCGCAAGATCGCCTTCCATGATTTGCATGTGGTAGATGTCGTACTGAACGCCGATGTTGTCTGAACCCGTTTCGGCAATGATGTCCAACGCCTGCTGGGTGCCACAAAGATAAAAGCCCGGAATGTCGCGGGTGTTGATCGGCTCGATCAGCAAACGAATGCCGGCGGTTTTCAGTTTGTCGGCGGCGAACGTGAGATTAGCGACAACCGTCTTGCGCACCACGTCCGCATCGGCGCCAGCGGGTGTAATGCCCACCAAGCAGTTGACCTGTTTGCAGCCCAATGCGGTGGCGTATGCGATGGCTTTATCGACACCGGCTTTGAATTCTTCGACGCGGTCGGGATGACACGCGATGCCGCGCTCACCCGCACCCCAATCGCCTGCGGGCAGGTTGTGCAACACTTGGGTAAGGCCGTTGTCTTTCAAACGCGTGCTCAGTTCTTCGGCGCTGAAGTCGTAAGGGAACAGATATTCGACACCCTTAAAACCCGCCTTCGCCGCAGCTTCGAAACGGTCGAGGAAATCGACTTCATTGAACATCATGGTCAGGTTTGCAGCAAATTGTACCATGTCATGGTCTCCGTATTTTTTGGGCCTTAGGCCAACTGGTCTTCGGGCAAGGGCAAGTCGAGGGTGTCTTCGAATTCGACGACGTCGTCGATTTCCGCGCCCATGGAAATGTTGGTGACGCGCTCGAGGATCAATTCGACAACCACCGGAACTTGATACTGTTCCATCCAGGCTTCAGCCTGTTTGAAGGCGTCTTGAATTTTCGACGGTTCCGTCACGCGGATGGCCTTACAGCCCAAGCCTTCGGCGACCTTGACGTGATCGACGCCATAGCCTTCGAGTTCAGGCGCGTTGATGTTGTCAAACGCCAACTGCACGCAGTAATCCATCTGGAAGCCACGCTGGGCTTGGCGGATCAGGCCGAGGTAGGAGTTGTTCACCACCACGTGGATGTACGGCAGCTTGAACTGTGCGCCGACGGCCAATTCTTCGATCAAAAATTGGAAATCGTAATCGCCGGACAACGCGACGATCTTGCGATCTGCGTCAGCGGCGCGCACACCCAAGGCGGCGGGCAGCGTCCAACCCAAGGGCCCAGCTTGACCGGCGTTGATCCAGTGGTTGGGTTTATAGACGTGCAGCATCTGCGCACCGGCGATTTGCGACAGGCCGATGGTGGACACGTAGCAAACGTCTTTGCCGAACGCTTCGACCATTTCTTGGTAGACGCGATGCGGTTTCATCGGCACAGCGTCATAATCGGTCTTGCGCAACATGGTCTGCTTGCGACCCAGGCATTCTTTAACCCACGCGCTACGGTCTTTGAGCTTACCGGCAGCCTTCATCTCTTTGGCCACTTCGATGAACATCTCAAGCGCTGCCTTGGCGTCGGACACGATGCCCAGATCGGGGCAGAAGATACGGCCCAACTGGGTGGCTTCGATGTCGACGTGGACGAATTTGCGGCCTTCGGTGTATTTGGCGACGGAACCGGTGTGGCGGTTGGCCCAACGGTTACCGACCCCCATCACAAAGTCGGATGCCAGCATGGTGGCGTTGCCGTAACGATGCGAGGTCTGCAAACCGACCATGCCCGCCATCAACTCGTGATCGTCGGGGATCGTGCCCCAGCCCATCAGGGTCGGGATCACCGGAACGCCGACCAGTTCGGCAAACTCAACCAATGCATCGGAACCGCCCGCATTGATGATGCCGCCACCGGCGACGATCAAGGGGTGCTCGGACGCGTTCATCATTTCGATGGCTTTTTCAGCTTGCGCACGGGTGGCTGCCGGACGGTCGACTGTAAGCGGCTCATAGGTGTCGATGTCGAATTCGATTTCGGTCATCTGCACGTCGATGGGCAGATCGATCAGAACCGGACCGGGACGCGCCGAGCGCATGATCTGGAACGCTTTTTGGAACACGCGCGGCACCTGGGCGGCTTCGCGCACGGTCACTGCCCACTTGGCGACGGGCTTGGCGATGCTTTCGATATCGACGGCCTGGAAGTCTTCTTTGTGCAGTTTGGCGATCGGCGCTTGGCCGGTGATGCACAGAATCGGAATTGAATCAGCCGCCGCCGAATACAGCCCGGTGATCATGTCCGTGCCCGCCGGGCCGGACGTGCCGATGCACAACCCGATGTTGCCGGGCGTCGCACGGGTATAGCCTTCGGCCATGTGCGAAGCGCCTTCGACGTGGCGCGCCAGATAGTGCTGAATGGATCCGGCCTTGTTCATGGCCGAATAAAAGGGGTTGATGGCCGCGCCGGGCACACCGAAGGCCTTGTCGATACCTTCTTTTTCAAGAACCAGTACTGCGGCGTCCACAGCTGTCATGCGAGCCATTGGGCCTCTCCTCATTTATTCTATTGTGGCTGTTTGTTGTGCCCAGACTTAGCGCGCCCGCTTGCCACAAACAACGAAAATGATAATGTTTTCCACAATTCGGAATTATCCATTTTAATCGCTTATAATCATATAGATAATTAATTTCCACACTGTGGAAATGACGCCAATTCAACGCCCTATCAGTTGGTTTTAAAAGCACATTGACGTATAGATAGATGTGAACGTAGCGTACCCTTTACGCTGTGCGCTCAATGGGAGAACGATAGTGCTGACCATCCAACGCCTCGCTTTTGAAGACGCCGAGATTTTGATCCAGGGCGCAGAGGAAAAAGCCCGTGAAATCGGTGTGCCCATGTGTATCGCGGTGGTCGATGAATCAGGTTTTCTGATTGCGTTCAAACGCATGGACGGCGGCAAGCCCCTGTCCACCACCCTGGCCCAGGACAAGGCGCATACGGCGGCGATTTCACGCAAAAGCACCCAGGCCTATAACGAGAACTGCGTACCCGGAAACCTGACGTTCGGTATCCACATCTCTGCGGGTGGGCGTTTTTCAACGGTGGGCGGCGGCATCCCCGTTGAAGTGGACGGTGTTCTGGTCGGCGCCATCGGGCTTTCCGGCGGCGCGCCCGAACAAGACATCGCCTGCGCAACCGCAGGCATCAGTCACTTCATGAAATCCGGAGCCTAAACCCCAATCGGTCGCAATCGTCAGTCGCAAAAACAGGTCTTTTTGTTTTTTGGCACAACCCCGCCCATGGCGGCGGTGATTTCGGCGGCGCATTCCTTGACCATGCCGCCCAAAACGGGGAAACGTTCGTCGCCGACACGCGCCATCGGCCCCGACAGCGAGACCGCTGCGATGGGCTCGCCGAACTCGTCGAAAATAGCTGAGGCCACACAACGCAAGCCGATGCAGTGTTCTTCGTCGTCATAGGCAAAGCCAGCTTCGCGGACTTCTTCGATTTCTTTGCACAACGCCTTTTGATCGATCACGGTGTTGTCGGTGGCGCGTTCGAATTCGCGCATTTGGATGAACTTCTTGGCTTTTTCGACCGGCATCGCGGCCAGCAACGCCTTGCCCACGGCGGAGCTGTGAATTGGCACCCGCGATCCGGGCTTGGCCTGGACACGCATCATCTGGCGACACTCGACTTGCGCCAAGTAAATACATTCGCCTTGGTCGATGACCGCCAAGTTGACGGTCTCGCCGCTTTTTTCCATCAGTGCCGCCATAAACGGACGCGACGTCGCGATGATGTCGCGTGAACTGACGAACGCATTGCCGATGATGAATGCCTGCACGCCCATCTTCCACAACGACTGATCGTTGTCGTAACGCACGTAGCGTTCATGCTGCAACGTCGTCAACAGTCGGTGGGTGGTCGACATCGGCAGACCGGCGCGCTGAGAAATATCGGTCATGGTCATGCCGTGGTCATCGTCGGCGATGACATTGAGGATCGACAGCGCCCGGCACAGCGACTGCACCTGACCGCTGCTGTCACCGCTTTTTTTCGCGACGGGCTTGATGCGCGCCTTACGCCTCACTTCTTTCGCCATGACTGGACCTTCTGTTAAACACAACTATATTATTGTTTAAATTGAAAAATTTATACTATTCCGCATTGTGGAATGACTTTTCAATACTAGACCATATAATCAGATATCGTTTATCTTTCATAGTCTCTTTTCTCATCAATGCAGGCAGGCCATCATGACAAATCCCCTTCCCCTTGACGCGCACACCATCGGTTTCATCGGTCTTGGCCTCATGGGCAAACCCATGGCCCGCAACCTGCACAAGGCGGGGGCCAAGGTGATCATCCACAACCGTTCTCAAACCGTGGTGGATGAGCTGGCGTCTGATGGCATGGTCCCCGCCGCTTCCCCTGCCGAGGTGGTGCGCGCAGCCAAAACCGTCATTTTGATGTTGCCCGACACCGACACGGTCAAAACCATACTTGAACGAGAAGACGGTGTGCTCAGCGCCATCGGCCCCGGCACCTTGATCATCGACATGGGCACCACCGAAGCCACCTTCACCCGCACCATGGCCGCACGTGTCGAAAAAGCCGGTGGCGACTATGTGGATGCGCCCGTGTCCGGCGGCACCATCGGGGCTGAAAACGCCACGCTTTCGATCATGACCGGTGGCACGGACAGCGCCATCAAGCGCGCGCGCGTCTGTCTTGAAGCCATGGGCAGCCGTGTTGTGCATGTCGGTCCCGTCGGTGCGGGACAAGTCGCCAAGGCCGCCAATCAGGTGATCGTCGGACTGACCATCAGCGCGGTTGGCGAAGCCTTGAAATTGGCCGAACGCGCTGGTGCCGATCCGGCAAAGGTGCGAGAAGCTTTAAAAGGCGGCTTTGCCGATTCACGGATTTTAGAAGTGCATGGGCAGCGCATGATCGATGGTGATTTTACACCGGGCGGTAAGTGCGTCACCCAACGCAAAGACCTCGACCAGGCGCTCAAGCTGGGCCGGGAATACGGCCTTGAGCTGCCCACCACCGCCCTAGTGATGAGCCAATACGAACGCGTGATCGAAGCCGGTTTCGGGGACCTCGACCACGCCGCGTTGATTAAGATTCTTGAGCTGGAGTAGTGTTGTTTGACGCCGCCTCCTGGCGCGCATCGCGAACCGATTCGTAAAAGTCATACGACGCCATCGCCCCGATGATGACAACGATCAAGACGAACGGCAGCGCGCCGATGGTTTCCGCCAAGCCGCCGATGAAAGCCAAAAACAACACGATGCCGACCAGGCCGGTGATTAGGTTGGTCATGATGGTATCCTCTCCATATTCAGTTCGGCCACGGGCCGGGCGTCAAGGTATTAGGCCTCGTCCGCCAATCCATCCAAATGTTTAACAAGCCAGCTGGCGTTGCGGAACAAGCGTGCGTCGTCATGACGCAAGCTGACCAGTTGCACGCCCAACGGCATACCCGCCTCGCCCTGCAGCAACGGCAAAGTCAGCGCTGGCATGCCGGTAAACGACCACAACGTCGAGCACGCCGGGTTGCCGGTTGATTCCAACCCCACCGGGGCTTCCCCCAGCGCCGCAGGCGTAATGATGGCATCGTATTCCAGCATCACCCCTTCGAAACCGCGTGCGAACATCGCCATGCGATCAAGGCCTAAGCTGTAATCCACACCATGGACCTTGCGACCGCGTTCGATCATGGCGCGCAGCACGTCACTCATCGGCGCGTCGTCTTGATCCGCATATTTACCAAGGTTTTTCGCGATGTCTGTTTCCATCACGATGCGTTGCCACGCGAACACCTCGCCGTAGACGTCGCCGAGGTCGATCTCTTCAACCCGATCACCAAGCGCATCGACAAGTTCGCCGAACGCTTCATGGGTGGCCGCGTCGCAATCGTTCCACGCCGGTCCCTTGAGGAACGCGAAACGCGGCGGCATCGGCGGTTCTTCGTGGCACTTGGCCAATAAATCAGGGCGCGGACGCAAACAGGTGTCGCCATCTTGCGCGTCGAAACCGATCATCGTCTCGGCCATCAACGCGGCGTCCTCGACGGTGCGCGCAAACACACCGACATGGTCCAAGTTCTGCGACGTGCGCAACACCCGGTGACGTGAAATCAGGCCGAAGGTCGGCTTATATCCGACCACACCGCAAAAAGACGCCGGACGAATGACCGAACCGTTGGTCTGCGTACCCAACGCCAGCGGCGCCATAGCCGAAGCCACGGCAGCGGCAGAACCGCTGCTGGAACCACCCGGCGTGCGGGTGGCATCATGGGGATTGGTGGTCTTGCCGGGTGACAGAACCGCGAATTCTGCGGTCACGGTTTTGCCGAGGATTACGGCGCCGGCTTCGCGCAAACGCGCCACCGCAGTCGCGTCTTCGGCAGTCTTGCGTCCCGCATGGATGGGGCTGCCGTATTCGGTCGGGTAGTCGAAGGTATCGAAGATATCCTTCACCGCCACGGGCACACCATGCAGCGCGCCGATCGGGGCGCCGGAACGCCGATGCTTATCGGATTCGCGCGCCTGTTCCAGAGCGTAGCCCGGTTCGAAATGGGTCCAAGCCTGCACCGCGCCATCAACTTCTTCGATGCGGCTGAGGCAGTCTTGAACCAATTCTTCCGACGAGACCTGCCCGTCTCGGATGAGACGGGCGGCCTCGAAGGCGGTCAGTTGGTTGAGCTTGCTCATCCTATTTCACCACCCTGCACGATCCTAAGCCGGACCGAACAGGTATACAGGCAGCCACAGGGCAATACCCGGGAAGTTGTACAGCAACACCATCGTGAAGATGACGATCGCCAAGTACGGCATAATGCCCTTGAAGATCTCCATCAATTCGACGTCCGCTGGGGCAACACCCTTGAGGTAATACGCCGCCATCGCCATCGGCGGGGTGAGGAACGAGGTCTGCAAGTTCAGCGCCACCAGCATGCCGAAGAACAACGGATCGACGTTGAAGGTTTCCAACATGGGCAGGAAGATCGGCACGAAGATAATAATGATCTCGGTCCATTCCAACGGCCAGCCCAACAAGAAGATGGTCGCCTGGGCGAGGATCAAGAAGCCCACGGTGCCGATATCCAGCGCCAAGAACCATTCCTTGATGATGTCGTGACCGCCGAGGTACGAAAATACCGACGCAAACGTCCACGAACCAACAAACAGCCAGCACACCATCGCCGCCGTTTTGGCGGTCAGGAACACGGCTTCTTTCAAGCGTATCCAAGTCAAGGAACGATAGATCACCGCCAACAGCAAGCCACCCGCGGCACCCACGCCCGCGGCTTCGGCCGGGGTCGCGAGACCAAGCAAGATTGCGCCCAGCACCGTCGTGATCAAAATCGCCAAGGGGAAGAACGAAACAAGCAGTTCGTAAAATACCTTGCCTATGGTGATGTCATCATCTGCGGGCTTGGGGGCCAGCGACGGGTTCAAATAGGCCCGCGTGACCACGTAAATCATATAGAAGCCCGCCAGCATGAAGCCGGGGAACAACGCACCCGCATACAGACGCAGAGGCGAAATTTCCGCAATGGCCGCATACACAATCAACATGATCGAAGGCGGGATCAGGATGCCCAGGCAACCACCCGCGCAGATCACGCCAGCCGCGAAGCTTTTGTCGTATTTTGCTTCCAACATGGCCGGGAACGCCAGCATGCCCATCAGCGTCACAACGGCGCCGACAATGCCGGTCGCGGTGGCGAACACGGCGCACGTCAGCAACGCCGCAACAGCCATGGATCCGGGCAAATTGCGCGCCGCCAATTGGAAGCTGAAAAACAGCCGATTGACGATGTTGGCGCGTTCAACCACGTAGCCCATGAATAGAAATAGTGGCACCGCGACCAAGACGTCGTTCGACATCACCGAAAAGGTATTCTGCACGAACAGATCGAATATTCGGTTGTCGAAAAGATTCTGCATGCGCATGGGGTCATAGTAGGCGTAATAGCCAAAGCCCAGCCCCATGGCGACCAGAGTGAAAGCGATTGGGAAGCCCAGCAACACCACAAAGATGAACAAGCCGAGCATAAAGAGTGCGATTTGAGGATCAGTCATCAGTGTTTCTCAACCTCGAGCTGGTGGAGGTCTTCAATTTCATGCACCAGCATGGTCTCAGTCTCCTGAACGTCACGCAAACGCGCGGGCCACTCGCCGGTGCGGATACATTGCACGCATCGAACAGCTTCGGCGATGCCCTGCAACAACAACAGGGTGCCAGAAATGGGGATCAGTGTTTTGAAGAAATAAATCTGGATCCGCGAGGGGCTGGACCAGCTCACTTCTTTGTAGAACCAAGAATCGGCGGCAAATCCGTATCCGTAATAGATCAACGCAATCGCACCCGGTGCCAAAAATATCGTGTAGAGAAGCAGGTCGATACTGGCCTGGACTTTTTTCGGCATCAAGCGATAGATCACGTCGCCGCGAACGTGCGCGTCTTGAGACAGCGCATAGGCGCCAGCCATCATGAACAGCGCACCGTACATCTGGATGCTCATATCGAATGCCCACACCGTCGGCGAATTCAAAACGTAGCGGACGAACACTTCGTAACAGGTCGAAAACGTCAGCACCATGATGCACCAAGCGAATGCACGCCCGGTCCAGGCACTGAGACTATCGATAAAGTGTAGGATACGGGTCATGCCTACAACCTCAAATGAGAATGAAATGGAGTGTAAGCCGTAAGGGCGACGCTTGAAAGCGTCGCCCCCCGGTTCGGACCGAAAAAGTCCAAACCGTTTTTACAGCTTGCCGTAGTAGTGCTCGTAAGCGAGACGGTAGTTCGGAGCATTCTGCAATGCATATGCGCCATAACGTTTCGCCCAAGCTTTCTGCGAAGCAACGACCTTAGCAAAGAACGGATCGTCTTTGCTCATGCGGTCAACGACAACATCCCAAGCTTTCAACTGAGCAGACATGATGCTGTCCGCCGTGCGGTGTACGCGCACGCCGTGCTCTTCTTTCAACGTCACCAGATCGGCGGAGTAACGCTCCATGGCTTTCCAAGCCATGTCGGACGAAGCCGCTTCGGTCGCGTACTCGAGGATCGCCTGCTGTTCAGACGACATCCTGTCGAACAGGGTCTTGTTGAAGATGATTTCGAACGATTCCTGAGACTGGTGGTAGGAGCCCAAGTAGTAGTCCTTGGAAACGTCCTGCATGCCAAAGTCTTTGTCCGAGCTCGGGTTGTTGAACTCGGCCGCATCGATCAGACCAGACTTCATGGACGGCTGAATTTCGCCACCCGGAAGCTGAACAACCGACATGCCCATTTCTTGCAGAACGTCGGCAGCGAGGCCCACGGTGCGGTACTTCAGGCCTTCCATATCAGCAGCGGTGTTCACTTCTTTCTTGAACCAACCCAGCGGTTGAGCCGGCATCGGGCCAGAGAAGAAGCCGACCAAGTTCAAACGCAGCTTGTCGTGCATGAGTTCGTTGTAGAGCTCACGACCGCCGCCGTACTGGATCCAGCCCATCAGCTCGTTGGCGGACCAACCAAAGCAAGGGCCGGTGCCGAACAGCGAAGCAACCGGGCTTTTGGAATACCAATATGCGGTCACAAGGTGTGCACCATCGAGAACGCCTTTATGAACGGCGGTCTGCATTTCGGCGGTTTTCACAACCGCATCGACACCCAGCAATTCGATTTTCATCGAGCCGCCGGCCATCTTGTTCACACGATCAGCGTAATCCTGGGCGAATTCCAGGAAGATGCCGCCGCCCCAGGCTGCTTGAACCTTGAGCACGGTTGCGGCTTTAGCAACGTGCGGTGCGGACAATACGGCCGCAGCTGCGCCCGTTGCAGCGATACCGCTGCCTTTGAGGAACTTACGGCGCGACAGCGCTTTGTCCTGTTTCGTTTCAGTCGTGTTGGTCATGCTCTTGGCCTCCCAAATAAATGAATTCCCTTTGAGGTTATACTGAAAACACTCGAACCAGCACACCAAACGTATCCGTTAGGTGTGCAAAAAAGCCCAAAAGCCTCCAGCAAGCGCCCGGTTCACCCAGGCTACCTCCGTTACGTGGCCCCTTAACCTTACCATTTCAATCGATAGATCAACGACATATGGGATAAGGGGAGGCCCATTCATACAGTGCTCAATAGCCCTGTTTTATAGTCTGACCGTACGGGCAGGATGGATACGGGTCAACGCAAATGGTTTTCTTTTCCATCCAGCGAAAACGATCAAAATTCGGCATGAAACTCAATGCATTAGAATGCATTTACACAACAATCATGCAATTCGATCACCGGGTTCGCGGCCCGCAAAGATAGCATCGAGATTGTCCAGTGCGCGAAAGCCCATACCGACACGCGTCTCTACGGTTGCGCTACCTAGGTGCGGCAACAAGAATACGTTGTCGAGATCGCGATATTTAGGATTAATGTTGTCCGGTTCGCCATTGAAAACGTCGAGTCCCGCCGCAAACAGCTTGCCTGACGTCAACGCTTCAATCAGCGCCTCGTCATCGACAACGCCACCGCGCCCAGTGTTGACGACGATGGCCCCATCGGGCAGCAACGCAATGCGTTCACGGTTGATCAGGCCCGTGGTTTGCGGCGTTGCCGGACAGTGGATCGACAACACGTCGCAATGGGGCAGAAGATCCTCGACCGTTTCGTGGTAAATCGCGCCGCATTCCAGTTCCGGGCTGAGACGGCTGCGATTGTAATAATGCACTTCCATATCAAAGCCGCGGGCACGCTTGGCCGCCACTTGGCCGACTCGGCCCATGCCGATCACGCCAAACCTTTTGCCGGTGGTTTGGCTTCCCAACATAAATGTGGGGCTCCAGTCTTTCCATTCTTGGGCGCGGATCATACGTTCACCTTCGCTGGCGCGCCGGGCCGCACCCAACATGCAGAGAATTGCTATTTCCGCTGTGGCGTCACTCAACACATCTGGCGTATTGGTGACGATGATGCCCTTGGCTTTGGCCGCATCCAGATCGACATGGTCGTGACCCACCGAAAAGTTGGCGATGGCGCGCACGTTTTCAGGCAAGCGCGCGATCACATCGGCGTCGAACTTTTCCGTATGACACGGCAAAATCGCTTCAGCCTCGGCCGCCATCTCAATGATTTCATCTGCCGAGTATAGACGGTCGTTCGGGTTGAGCATGGGGCGGTAGTCACGTTGCAAGCGGGCCTCGACGGCGTCCGGCAGTTTGCGGGTGACAAGAATTTTGGGTTTGTCGCTCATGGCTCACTGATCCTCGTATTGCATTGGTGTTCACGGGCCCGCTTGATTGGTCCTGTTTGATTGGTCCTGTTTGACCGGCCCCGTTGGATTGGGCGCGATCATACGATCAACGAAAAACCTCAGGCCATAGTTATTAGACCATCAACTTCCACATCGTGGAAAAACATTCTACCCAATGGTTCCAAGCTTGGTGAAAATGCTGCAGCGCACCATAATATAAGCGTCGGGTTCATCGTGCCCGACAGGCCCGCTTCTTTGGAAGTGAGGACCTCCCCAACGATCAGAATAAAGGGCCGATATCATGACGAACCGGATCGCCGTCGGCGACCTGAGGGTCGCACCCCTGCTTTATCAATTCGCCGCATCCGAAGTTCTACCCGGAACAGGCATCGAGCCCGATGCATTTTGGGCGGGCTTCGCGCGCTTGGTCAAGGAACTGGCGCCGCGCAACACCGCGTTGCTGCAAAAGCGCGCCGCCTTGCAAGCCGAGATCGACGGCTGGCACAAACAGCGTGCCGGCCAGCCCCTAGACGCCGCCGCGTATAAACAATTTCTCACCGCGATCCGCTATCTGTTGCCCGAAGGCGACGATTTTGCCATCACCACCGCCAACGCCGATGCGGAAATCGCCACCATTGCCGGGCCGCAACTGGTGGTGCCGGTGATGAACGCGCGCTTTGCGCTGAACGCCGCCAATGCACGGTGGGGCAGCCTGTTCGATGCGCTATATGGAACTGATGTGATTCCTCAAGACGGCGATCTGGGCAAAGGATCCTCGTTCAACCCGGCCCGCGGTCAAGCCGTGTTCGCATACGCCGCCACGTTCTTGGATCAAGCCGTTCCGCTGGCGCAAGGTAACCATGGCGACGCTATCGCTTATAAGGTTGTTGATGACAATACGCTGAGCATCACGCTTACAGGCGGTCAGATCACAACGCTGGAGAACCCCGACCAGTTCGTCGGTTTCGCCCACGACGGCGATGTCGATGTGGTGCTGCTCAAAAACAACGGCCTGCACATCGAAATCCGCACCGACGCCGAACACTATGTCGGCCAAGTCCACCCGGCGCACGTTTGCGACGTCGTTTTGGAATCGGCGCTATCGACCATTCAAGACTGCGAAGATTCCGTCGCCGCCGTCGATGCCGAAGATAAAGTCGTCGCCTATCGCAACTGGCTGGGGCTGATGAAAGGCGATCTGCAAGAACGCTTTACCAAGGGCGACAAGACCATCGTGCGTCGCCTCAATCCGGACCGCACCTATACCACGCCGGGCACCACACCGCAGAGCGATGAGCTAACCCTGCATGGACGCAGCCTGTTGCTGGTGCGCAACGTCGGCCATTTGATGAGCAACGACGCGGTGCTCGATCAAGACGGCAACGAAGTCCCCGAAGGCATGCTCGACGCGTTGTTCACCAGCGCCTGCGCGCTGCACGATCTGAAAAACCGCACCAACAGCCGCACCGGCAGCGTCTACATCGTCAAACCGAAAATGCATGGCCCCGAAGAAGTCGCCTTCGCCGACACCCTGTTCGCCATGGTCGAAGACATTCTTGGCCTCGCGCGCAACACCTTGAAAATGGGCATCATGGATGAGGAACGGCGCACTACGGTGAATTTGAAAGAATGCATCCGTGCCGCCAAGGACCGGGTGGTGTTCATCAACACCGGGTTCTTGGACCGCACCGGCGATGAAATCCATACCTCCATGGAAGCCGGACCGGTGGTGCCCAAAGAAGCCATGAAGGCCGAGCCGTGGATCGCGGCCTATGAAGACTGGAACGTCGATATCGGTCTTGCAGCCGGGCTCAGCGGCAAAGCGCAAATCGGCAAAGGCATGTGGGCGATGCCCGACGAAATGAAGCTCATGGTCGACAGCAAACAAGCCCACCCCGAAGCCGGGGCCAACACCGCGTGGGTGCCGTCCCCCACCGCCGCGACCTTGCACGCGATGCATTATCACAAAGTCAATGTGGCCGAGCGTCAACGCGAACTCGCTTCACGTCCGCGCGCCAGCCTTGACGACATCCTCTCCATCCCGCTGCTTGGGAACAGAAAGCTCTCGACTGAGGAAATCCAGAGCGAGTTGGACAACAACGCCCAGGGCATTCTCGGTTACGTGGTGCGCTGGATCGATCAGGGTGTGGGCTGTTCGAAGGTACCCGACATCAACAACGTCGGCCTGATGGAAGACCGCGCCACCTTGCGCATTTCCAGCCAGCATCTAGCCAACTGGCTGCATCACGGCATCTGTAGCGCAGAACAGGTACGCGAGACCTTGAAGCGCATGGCCGCCGTGGTCGATGGACAAAACGCAGACGATCCAAGCTACCGCCCGATGGCGCCGGACTTCGAAAGTTCCATCGCCTTTCAAGCGGCATCCGATTTGGTGTTCAAAGGTCGTGACCAGCCCAGCGGTTATACCGAACCGTTGTTGCACGCGTGGCGTATTAAAGCGAAAGCCGCATACACCTAGTTCATCAACCAGGTAATCAACAACGGTAAGCTGAACATCGACACGGCGGTGGATATCAACACCGCCGTGGACGCCCTTGCGGGCATGGCGTCATGCTCCTGAGCGATGACAAATAGCGCTGCCGCGACCGGCGTGGCCGCACCCAAGGTGGCGACCAAGCGCCATTCATCGCTAACGCCAAAGACGGTCATCGCGCCCCACATGATCAGCGGATGGATCGCCAGCTTAAACACGCTCACAAACGAGGCCTCGCCCAAACCATCGGCGATGGGCCGCCCCGCCAGCACCGCGCCCAAGGCGAACATCGCCGCCGGTGCCGCCGCTTGGCCCAACAGATTGGTGAACCCCGCCAGTTCACCGGGCAAGCCGAGCCCTGCCGCAGAAAACCCCGTGCCGACGATGATGGCAATGATCAGCGGATTTTTCACAACGCCGCGCATGATGATGTGACGCAGATTTCCTGTCCCCGTTGGGCTCATCAAAATCGTTGCGAACGGAATGAATAACGCCACATCGATCAACAACATGATCGACAACGGCGCGGCCGCGCCGCCGCCCAGCACCGACACCAAAAGCGGTATGCCCAAAAAGCCGATGTTGCCGTAACACCCCGCTAGCGCCATCACTGCGCGGTTGTTTCGCTCCGCGTGAAACAGAACCTTTGCCGTGCCCCACATCAGCGCGAACACCGCCAAGCCCGCCACCACATGGGCCAGCACAAATGCGCTTTCGCTCACCAAGCGCTGAAAGTCCGTTTCCGCCATCTTGTTGAACAACAACGCCGGAAGGGCGAAAAAATAGACGAAGCGATTGATCCCCACCACACCCGGTGCGTCCAAAATGCGCCACCGCGCAGCACCATAGCCCGCCACCACAAGCGCAAAAAAAGGCAAGACCAAAAAGATGATGTCATTCATGGGCGAAGCCTAAACGAAGGTGCAAGCCGATCAAAGACGGTTTGTTTTAAACTTCGGCGTCTTACGTCGATTTCTATGCACAATTAGTCAAAATGAACTACGAGCCCTATATTTTATAATATTTATTTGTAAAACCTATGGATTGACGGCCTCATACACAATCTGTACCAATTCATATACATAAACTGGTCTATCGCAGGTTTATGCTTTCATGCAGCCGTCTTGATTAAACGATAACGAGCATCGGCACGACCAACCCTGGGGGTTATATATGAACACGGATGGCGCGCCTGATTTCTTGCGCTTTGCCAATATTCAAAAGAGCTACGATCAGAAAACCCTGGTCGTGAAGGATTTCAACCTGGACGTCGCCAAGGGGGAATTTCTGACATTGCTGGGACCATCGGGGTCCGGCAAGACCACCGTGTTGATGATGATGGCGGGCTTTGAAAGCGTCACCAGCGGCGACATTCTTTTGGACGGCCACCCGATCACCCGCACCGCGCCCTACAAGCGCAACATCGGCATGGTGTTTCAAAACTACGCCCTGTTTCCGCACATGAGCATCGCCGAAAACCTCGCCTATCCGCTCAAGGTGCGCAAGATGCCCAAGGCAGAAGTGACCGAGCGGGTCGAGCGTTACCTCAAGCTGATTGAACTCGACAGCTTCGGCGGGCGCACCCCAGCGCAGCTTTCCGGCGGCCAGCGCCAACGCGTTGCGCTGGCGCGCGCGCTGATCTTCAGCCCAAGCCTGGTGCTGATGGATGAGCCTCTAGGCGCGCTGGACAAAAAGCTGCGCGAACAGATGCAGCTGGAAATCACCCGCCTGCACAAAAAGCTCGGCTTCACGGTCATCTACGTGACCCACGACCAGACCGAAGCGCTGACCATGTCGGACCGCATCGCGGTGTTCGATGACGGCATCGTCCAGCAATGCGACGCGCCCGACGTTTTGTATGAACAGCCCGCCAACGCCTTCGTCGCCGACTTCATCGGCGAAAACAATTTCATGCCCGGCACCGTCGTGGGCCACGACGGCGACACGGTTCGGGTCAAAATCTCCACCGGCGAAGAAATCACCACCCGGCGTGCAGATTGCGACACCGTGGGCAGCCCATGCAAGATCTCCGTACGTCCGGAAAAGCTGTTCATCTTGCCCAGTGATCACGCTTACGACAACACCATCACGGCCATATTTTCGGTGCGTTTGTACGTCGGCGATTTCATTCGCTACTTCTTCGACCTGCCGGACGGGACGGAAATCGTCGTCAAGGTCCTCAACGACCATGCCGCGCCGAAGTTCGCCGAAGGGCAACAAGCCACACTCATTTCTCGCACGCACGACTGCTTCGCCTTTGCGGCGAAATAATCAGAGGGTTCACTTTCACACTTACGTTAAGGGAGGCTAAACAAGACATGAAAACCACATCATTGATCGCTGGGGTCGCGTTGGGCGCGATGCTCACATCGGCAACCGCCATGGCCAAAGAACTCACCGCCGTTTCGTTTGGCGGCGCGTATGGCGCGGCGCAGAAAAAGCACATGATCGATCCCTACACCGCCAAAACCGGCACCAAAATCCTGTTCGAAGATTATTCTGGCGGCATTGCCGAAATCAAAGCCCAGGTCGAAGCCGGTAACGTCCAGTGGGACGTGGTCGACATCGAAGTCATCGATCTGGAACGTGCATGTTCCGAAGGTCTTTTGGAAGTCATTCCGCGCAGCGTCTTGGCGCCGGGCGCCGACGGTACACCGGGTGAAAAAGACTTCATCCCGTCCGCCATCGCCAACGAATGCGGCGTCGGCAACATCGTGTGGACGATTGTCTACGCCTATAACGAAAAGACCATCGGCGCGGTCGCGCCGCAAACGATCGGCGATTTCTTCGACACCAAAAAGATCCCCGGCAAGCGCGCCATGCGCAAACGTCCGCAGGTCAACATGGAATGGGCGCTGATCGCCGACGGCGTTGCACCGGATAAAGTCTATGAAGTGCTCGCCACCGACGCCGGTCAAGCCCGTGCGTTCGCTAAGCTCGACACCATCAAAGGCGACATCGTGTGGTTCGATTCCTGGTCCCAGGTTCCCCAGTTGCTGAACGACGGCGGCGCGGTGATGGGCCAATCTGCCAACGGACGCATCTTCGACGCCATCAAAAAAGACGGCAAGCCGTTCAAGATGGTTTGGGACGCCCACGTTTATGACTTGGACGTCTGGGCGGTTGTCAAAGGCAGCAAAAAGAAAGACCTCGCGTTCGACTTCATTTCGTTCGCCACCGGCACCAAGCCCCTTTCCGGTATGCCGGATGTGGCTTACGGCCCGACCCGTGCATCGTCAATGGCGTTGGTCGATGCCAGCGTGATCCCCGATCTGCCGACCTCTCACCTGGACAAGGGTGTCAAGGCCGACGGTATCTTCTGGGCCGATTATGGCGAGTCTCTCGGTGAGAAATTCAACGAGTGGCTTTTGAAGTAAGTCCAATTTCATTTGGCGGCGTGGAGTTATTGCTTCACGCCGCCGGATGAAACTTTACGCGAAAAAAATATGAGCACCATGCAAACCAACACCTTAAGCAAAACCGAAGCGCGCAGCGCGCGCCGGGAAACGCGCCGTCACAAGATGGTCGCGTTCGCCATGGTGGTGCCTTTGCTGGCGTTCATTTTCTTTGCCTTCGTGGCGCCCATTGGAACGATGCTGCACCGGGGATTTTACAACCCCGTGGTGGCCGAGCTGATCCCCCAAACCCTGGAACGTCTGAGCGCTTGGAACGGTGAAGGCACGCCCGATGATCATGTGCTCACCTCCATGGCGATTGACCTCAAGCGTCTCGCCGCGGTGCGCAAATCGGGCAAGCTGGCCGAAGAAATCAACCGCAACAAACCCGGCGCGTCCAGCTTGGTGAAATCCACCGCACGCAAGATGAAGCGCCAAGACGATGCTGCACTGACCAAAAATGGCGCGGCGCTGTTGCTCGCGGCGCATAAAGGTTGGGCCGATCCGGTGCTGTGGCGCGCGGTGCAAAAATCCGGCCAGACCTATACCGACGGCCATTACCTCACCGCCCTGGATCTAGAGCGCACCTTCGACGGCGATGTGCAAATGCGCCAGTCCGCGCAAATCTATATTCAACTGTACACCAAGACCTTGAGGATGGCGCTGATCATCACGGTGCTGTGTCTGCTGCTCGGTTATCCGCTGGCGTACTATCTGGCCAACGCGCCGTCCAAGACCGCCAACATGTTGATGATTTTTGTGCTGCTGCCGTTTTGGACTTCATTGTTGGTGCGCACCACCGCGTGGATTGCATTGTTGCAAACCAACGGCGTGATCAATTCGTTCCTCACCAGTTTACGCATCACGGCTGAGCCGCTGGACATGCTCTACACCGAATTTTCCACCATCATCGCCATGACCCACATTCTGTTGCCGTTCATGATTTTGCCGCTGTACAGCGTGATGAAAGGCATCGACCCCACACTCATGCGCGCGGCGATGTCCATGGGCGCAAGGCCGATCCCGGCGTTCCTCAGGGTCTATCTGCCCAACACCCTGCCCGGCTTATCCGCAGGCGCGTTGTTGGTGTTCATCATTTCGGTTGGCTACTACATCACCCCGGCGCTGGTCGGCGGCACCGACGGGCAGATGATTTCCAACATCATCGCCTTTCACATGCAGCAATCGAACAACTGGGGCTTGGCCGCCGCGCTGGGCACCTTGTTGCTGATTTTGATCTTGACGCTGTATTGGGTTTACGACCGCTTTGTCGGCGCAAGCAACATCAAGCTGGGATGAAAAAAGCATGACGCAAAACTTCCCCGCCTATTACACGCTGTGGCACAAGCTGGGTCACTACGCCTTGAAGTTCAGCGCCTGGTCGGTGCTGTTTTTTCTCATCGTGCCGATCTTGGTGATCATCCCGCTGTCGTTCAACGCGGAGCCGTATTTCACCTTCACCAAGGGCATGATGATGATGGAACCATCGGCGTATTCGCTGCGCTGGTACGATGCCATCGTCACCAATCCCAACTGGATGCTGGCAATCAAAAACAGCTTCATCATCGGCTTTTTCGCCACCATCGTTTCAACAGTATTGGGCACCATGGCGGCGGTCGGATTGTCGAGCCAAAACATGCCGTTCAAGCGCCTGATCATGGCGTTGTTGTTGTCACCGATGATCGTGCCGTTGATCATCATCGCGGCGGGTATGTTTTTCTTTTACACCAAGTTCGGCTTGGCCGGCAGCTACGTCGGCTTGGTCATCGCCCATGCCGCGCTGGGTGTGCCGTTCGTCATCATCACCGTGACGGCGACGCTCAGCGGTTTCGACAAATCGCTTTATCACGCGGGCCTCAGCATGGGCGCGTCGCCGTTGAAAACGTTCTTCGACGTGGTCATCCCGTTGATCCGCCCCGGCGTTATTTCTGGTGCGATGTTTGCCTTTGTGACCTCATTCGACGAAGTGGTTTTGGTCTTGTTTTTGGCCGGACCCGGACAGCGCACCATTCCCCGGCAAATGTTTTCGGGGTTGCGCGAACAAATCAACCCGACCATCTTGGCCGTTGCGACGTTGTTGATTTTGGTGTCGGTAGCGTTTTTACTGACACTGGAATTTCTCAGGCGTCGCTCGGAACGTTTGCGCGGGCTTGAGAACCAAAACTAGGCCTCTCTCAAGGAACCGATCACGATGAGCGATCCGCAAGATCATCGCTTGGATTTTCCCGCAACGCGTCGCAATGCCGACGCGATCTTGGATGTTCTCAAACCCCTGATCGGTAACGAGCCCAAGGTCGTGTTGGAAATCGCCAGCGGTTCGGGACAGCACGCGGTGCACATGACGACCGCCTGCCCGACGCTCACATGGTGGCCGACGGACCTTGATCCCGATCACATCTTAAGCATCGATGCGTGGCGGCAAGACACTGGAGCGCGTTCCATCCAGCCTGCGACTCTGCTGGACGTCACGCAACCCGCTTGGCGCAAAGGCGAGCCCCGAAACAATTGGCCGCAGCATTTTGACGCCATCGTCAACGCGAACATGATCCACATTGCGCCGTGGACAGCGGCCGAGGGTCTGGTTGAAGGCGCTGCACAACACCTCGGCGACGACGGTTTTTTGTATTTCTACGGGCCCTTCAAACACGGCGGCCGACACACGGCGGACAGCAACGCCGCGTTCGACGCCGATTTGCGCACGCGCAACCCCGCGTGGGGCATACGCGATCTGGACGAGGTCGAAGCCCTCGCCAATCGACACGGCTTTAAGCTGGACCAAACCCACCAAATGCCCGCGAACAACTTGTCCGTGGTGTTTCGCCTAAAGCGTTAAGCCCATCATGCCAGCTCGATCAACAAGTCCTTGGCATCGACCTGGGCACCGAACTGCACGACCAAACGCTTGATGATGCCATCTTGATCGGCGTGAATGGCGGTTTCCATTTTCATCGCTTCGATGGTCAGCAGCAAATCCCCCGCCGTGACCTTTTGGCCTTCGTGCACCGCGACCGACGCCACCACGCCGGGCATCGGCGCGGGTACGTGGTTGGAATTGCCCTCTTCGGCTTTGGGGTGGCTGACCACCGTGGCGGCGATGGACTTGTCCACGACGCGCACGGACCGCGGCTGGCCGTTTAGCTCGAAGAATACTTTGACCTTACCCTCATCATCCACATCGCCGATGGCGACGCAGCGGATGTTGAGGCTCTTGCCCATTTCCAACTCTACGCTGATCTCTTGGCCCTGCTTCATGCCGTAAAAGAACACCGGCGTCGGCAAGACCTCAACCGGGCCATAGCTGCGCCGATGGTTGGCATAATCGACATAGACCTTGGGGTACATCAGATACGATTGCAGCTCTTCATCCGTGATGGAGCGCTCGACTTTTTGCTCGGCTTCAGCCTTCACCTGCACCAAATCCGCAGGCGGCACCGAAGCGCCGGGGCGCACCGTGATGGGCTTGCCGCCTTTGAGCACTTTGTCTTGCAGCGCCTTGGGAAAGCCGCCCGGCGGCTGGCCCAGATCGCCGTGGAACAGCGACACCACGGAATCGGGGAATGCCACTTCGCGGCTGGGGTCTTCGACCTCGGCCCGGGTCAACCCAGCCGACACCATCGACAACGCCATGTCGCCGACCACTTTGGACGATGGCGTGACTTTGACGATGTCGCCGAACATCTGGTTGACCTCGGCATAGGCTTCGGCGATGTCGTGCCAGCGCTCTTCCAAGCCCATGGCGCGGGCTTGCTCTTTCAAGTTGGTGAACTGACCGCCCGGCATTTCGTGCAGGTAGACTTCCGAAGCACCGAACCGCAGATCGCTTTCAAAGCCACGGTAGTCCTTGCGCACAAACTCCCAATAGTTTGAGAACTGGCGCACCACGGCGGGATTGATGCCGCTGTCGCGATCGGTGTCGCGCAACGCTTCGATGATCGAACCCAGATTGGGTTGCGAGGTGAGACCGGAAAAACTATCCATCGCCGCATCGATCGCATCGACGCCCGCCTCAACCGCCGCCAGCACACTGGCCGCCGCGATGCCCGATGTATCGTGGGTGTGAAAGTGTATGGGCAGGTCCGTTTCCGCTTTGACCGCTTCGACCAGCATCTTAATCGCGGTGGGCTTACACAGCCCGGCCATGTCCTTGATGCCGATGATGTGACAGCCCGCGTCTTTCAGTTCACGCGCCATCTTGACGTAGTAATCCAGGTCGTACTTGGGCCGCGTCGGATCGAGCAAATTGCCGGTGTAGCAAATCGCGCCTTCCAACAGCTTGCCGCTTTCCAGCACCGCATCCATCGACACACGCATGTTCTCGACCCAGTTGAGACTGTCGAACACCCGAAACACATCGATGCCGCTGTCAGCGGCTTGCTTGACGAACGCTTGCACCACGTTGTCGGGATAATTGGCATAGCCGACCCCGTTGGCGCCACGCAGCAACATCTGGAACAGCACGTTGGGCACACGTTTGCGCAGGTGGCGCAAGCGGTCCCACGGGCATTCCTTCAAGAATCGCATCGACACGTCGAAGGTCGCCCCGCCCCAGCATTCCAAACTGAACAGACCGGGCAAAAGATGCGCGTAGCTGTCCGCCGCTTGCACCATGTCGTAGGTGCGCATGCGCGTCGCCAGCAATGACTGATGGCCGTCGCGCATGGTGGTGTCGGTGATCAGCGCGCGCTTTTGATCTTTCATCCACTGGCTAAAACCTTCCGGCCCCAGTTCCGTTAGAAGATCGCGCGTGCCTTTGGGCGGTGCTTTAAAATCATGAACGGGAACTTTGGGCAACGGATGCAGTTCGGGAACTTTGCGTCCGGCCACTTCCGGGTTGCCGTTGACGATCACTTCGCCAATGAAATTGAGCAACCGTGTGGCGCGGTCACGACGCTTGGGAAAGTGAAACAGTTCCGGCGTGTCATCGATAAAACGCGTGGTGTAGCTGGCGTCTATAAAGGTCGGGTGATTGATAAGGTTTTCGACAAACGCCAAGTTGGTCGCCACGCCGCGAATGCGAAACTCACGCAGTGCCCGGTCCATGCGCCTGCGCGCTTCTTCAGGGGTCGAGCCGCGACAGGTGACTTTTTCCAACAAGCTGTCGTAAAAGCGCGTGATCACCGCACCGGTGTAGGCCGTGCCGCCATCCAAGCGCACGCCGAACCCGGTCGCGCCCCGGTACACATTGATGCGGCCGTAATCGGGAATGAAGTTTTGTTCCGGATCTTCGGTGGTGACCCGGCACTGCATGGCATGAGCGATGAGGTGTATGTCTTGTTGCGCCGGAACCCCGGATTCTTCCGGATGGCCAATGCGTCCACCGCCCGCGAGCAGGATTTGCGCCTTGACGATATCGATGCCGGTGACTTCTTCGGTGACCGTGTGTTCGACTTGAACGCGCGGGTTCACTTCGATGAAATAAAATTGATCGGTATCGGCATCCATCAGAAATTCCGCCGTGCCCGCACATTCGTAGCCCGCCGTGCGCGCCAAACGCAGCGCCGCGTCGCACAGATCGGTGCGCTGCTGATCGCTGAGATACTGGGCCGGGGCGCGTTCGACGACCTTTTGATTGCGCCGTTGCACCGTACAGTCGCGCTCAAACAGGTGCACCACGGTGCCGTGCTTGTCGCCCAGCAACTGAACCTCAACATGGCGCGCGCGTTTCACCAGCTTTTCCAGATAGACCTCACCGTTGCCAAACGCACTTTCGGCTTCACGACGGCCAGCGGTGACTTCGCGCTCCAATGCGTCCTCAGATTCGATCACCCGCATGCCGCGCCCGCCGCCGCCCCACGAGGCTTTGAGCATCACCGGATAGCCGACCACCAACGCCATCTTCCGCACTTCGGCCATGTCTTCGGGCAGCGGTCCGGTGGCGGGCATCACCGGCGTGCCGGCCTTAACCGCCATGTTGCGCGCGGAAACCTTGTTGCCCAACGAACGCATCACATCGGGCGAAGGGCCGACAAAGGTGATGGCGTTTTCAGCGCAGGCTTCGGCGAATTCAGGGTTTTCCGACAAAAATCCGTAACCCGGATGGATCGCGTCGCAGCCCGACTGCAGGGCGACGCGGATCATTTCTTCAATGGTCAGATAGGCTTTGACGGGACCTAAGCCTTCACCAATGCGGTAGCTTTCGTCCGCCTTAAAGCGGTGCAGCGACAGCTTGTCTTCTTCGGCATAAACCGCGACGGTCTTGATACCCAGTTCGTTGGCCGCGCGAAACACGCGGATGGCGATCTCACCCCGGTTGGCAACCAAAAGCTTTTTGAAAACCTTACGCATGTGTCCTCCTCGGACGGGATATCAAGAATGGCGGTCAAGAGTATAGGGCCACGATTTCAACAGCTTTGTTACCCGTGGCGGGCCAGCATAGACTTGCATGGAATATACTAGCAGAAATACGCTGAGCAATGGAACGCGATCAAACCGGCTTTGCAAGACCACGCAAACCGCCAAACCACCGCATAAAACCAGGCTGAAAAGACTAAACCCCTGATTCTACCGAGAGAATCAGGGGTTTGAATTTGGTGGCTGGAGGTGGACTTGAACCACCGACTTCGGCATTATGAGTGCCGCGCTCTAACCAGCTGAGCTACCCAGCCATATGGGTTGCGCCGTAATTAAGGCATCACGAGCGAGGCGTCAAGCCCGCTTTGCGGCTTTATTTGGATTAGATTTTCGCTATGGCGAAGCCCAAGTTGAGAAGCTCCCCCATCACGGCCCTGACATCGGCGTTGACCTTGTTTTGCGACAGGATCGGAAAAGCCGCCTGAACGATTTGGGCCATATCGGCCATGGTCATCGGCTCTCCGGTCAACCGCCACAACGCCGCCGCCATGGGGTTGAGGTTGTAGATTTGCGCGCCATCGGGATGCACCAGGTAAATTTCGTCGCCCACTTCCCGAAATTGAGTGTCCGGGTGGCGCGAGATCACGGTGGATTGAAAATCGATATTCACCTCAAATTCCCTTCTGTCGAGCTCGTTGGGGCGTGTTTTGCAGGACTTTGCTGAACCGAACCTGAACGCGAACTTCAGTAGCCCTTCAGATTACTTATGCCATAATACCTCAACATTCATTCTAAGATGTCGTGCGAGGGCTTCAATTCAGTCTGTGCGGCCATCTACGCTTACCCTCTAACCGGGGCTCAAAAGGGAGAAACAAATATGTCCAATTCGCAAAAAAAGGTAACCCGCACCAAGGCGTTGGCCATGTTGGGCGTTGCAGCGACCATTGCTTACGCCACCCCGGCCCTGTTGCCGATCGGTGAAGCCAAAGCCTCTGGCGCAAGCCCCCGGTTTACCGTTCAAGACGCCACCACCTTAAAAGAATGCGGCGACTGCCACATGGCCTATCCGGCGGCATTTTTGCCCGCAGGGTCTTGGAACAAGATGATGAACAACTTGTCCAACCACTTCGGCGAAGACGCCAGCCTGGACGACGCCACCCGCACACACATCGCTGCCTATCTGACGTCCAACGCCGGACGCGGCGACAGCGCCATCTTGCGCATTTCCGAACAGGCTTGGTTCAAGGGCGAGCATCGCCGCGAAGTCAGTAAGCGCGCCATGGACCGTGCCAAAACCTGGGCCAACTGCCAGTCTTGCCACACCCGCGCCGCCAAAGGCGATTTCGGCGACTGACCCGCACGCCTGATATACTCATCCGACATGGGGAGCCATCATGATATGTGATGGCTCCCTTTTTATTTGTCCCCCAAGCCACAGGGTCCGCGCCTCGCCATAAGCGGATGTTTAATTGTGTTTTGACTTTGGCCCTTGACCTTCCAGTAGATGCACACCTTATGTACACATGATGTGTGATAATTTTAAATGCTTCTGGAAAAAACTGTGAAATCAAAAATTATCCTGCCTACCGCTGTATTGGGTTTCCTTGTCGGTGGTGCGGTCGTCGTTTTGCTCACATCAAATGGCGCGGGAAAAACCTCAGGTCATATTGTTGGCGTGTCCGCACCAACGTTGTCCGCCAAGGCAAAAATGGGGGCCAAAGTATTTGGTGAAAATTGTGTCCAGTGTCATGGAGAAAACGCCGCTGGCTCAGAGCAAGGGCCTCCCCTGATCCACAAATTTTATGAGCCCAATCATCATGCTGATGGCGCGTTTTATTTGGCCGCCCAACGTGGCGTGCGCGCCCATCACTGGCCGTTTGGGGACATGCCGCCTCAGCCACAAATAAGCCAACTTAAAATGGGTGCCATCGTGCAATACGTCCGCGAGATTCAAAAGCACAATGAAATTTTTTAAAAGTAACTTTGAGCTGCGTTCACGTCACCAACCAGATGGATCGCCATTTATGATTTCAAAACATGCATACATGACTTGGCCGTTGATCATCTTGTCTCTTTCGCCGTTGAGCACTCATGCGCACAACGGCGCGACGGGGGTCGTTAAAGAGCGGATGAAGGCGATGAAACTGATGCGCCAGGACATCAAAGAATTACGTTTCGTGCTCGAAAGAAAAGGACTTGATGTCCAAATGGCGACATAACCAGCCAAGAGGATCGCCGCATTAGCTGAAAAATTTCCTATGATGTTTCCCAATGGGAGCAACAAGCCCCCATCGGAAGCCTTGGCGAAAGTTTGGCTTGAATGGAACGATTTTCAATACCAATTCACTGAATTGGCTCAATCTGCTTCGACCTTGGCTGAGGCTGCACAGACAGAAAACCGTCAAAAAGCCATGAGTAGCCTTATGAAAGTGCGCGATAATTGTCAGACATGCCATGACCGTTATCAGGTTCAAGACTAAGCCATGTTTACAGATATTCAGCGCACGACATGAAAAAACCGTATCAGCACAATGCTGATACGGTTCTTCCTACGTATAAATAGTGATTCAGGCTCAGGCGTTGACGTCGATCACCGCGCGGCCGCGCACTTGGCCTTTCAAGATTGCGCCGCCGAGGCCCAACAGATCGCCCAGCGGATGCACTTCGATCATCGGGTCGAGCTTGTCCAGCGGCAGTTCTTTGGCCAGACGGTTCCACGCCACGATGCGGCGTTCGGTCGGGCAGTTGACGCTGTCAATGCCCAGCAGGTTCACACCGCGCAGCAAGAACGGCAACACCGACGCTTCAAACATAAAGCCTGCGACATTGCCCACCGCCGCGCAGCTGGCGTTGGCATCTAATGATCCCAGCAAGTTGCCCAAAATCGCGCCGCCGACGTTGTCGATGGCTCCGGCCCAGCGCGCTTTGGACAGCGGGCCACGGGGTTTTTCTTCCAGTTCTTCACGCGACACCAAGGTCGTCGCGCCCAAGTCTTTCAGATACGCGTGGGTACTTTCGCGCCCGGTGCCCGCTGCGACGCGGTAGCCCAGGTTCGACAGCAACGCTACGCACACGCTGCCGACGCCACCAGCCGCGCCGGTGACCAGGATTTCGCCATCGGTTTCAGGGCTGAGGCCGTGACCTTCCAAAGCCATCAACGACATCATCGCGGTCAGCCCCGCGGTACCGATGGACATGGTTTGCCGCATGCTCAGGCCGTCGGGCACCGGCACCAACCATTCTGATTTCACCCGCGCGCGGGTGGCGAAACCGCCCCACCACACTTCACCGACGCGCCAGCCGGTACAGATCACTTCGTCGCCGGGCTGAAATTTGCCCGAGGTGCATTCTTCGACCACGCCGACGAAATCGACGCCCGGCACGTGCGGATAGTCGCGCACCAGCTTGCCAATGCCGTTCATGATCATGCCGTCCTTGTAGTTCAGGGACGAATACTTCACCGCGATGGTGGTGTCGGCGTCGGGCAGGCGGTCGTTGTCCAGGGTCTGGAACGAGCCGCTGACCTTGCCCTCTTCGTTTTGGTCGAGCAAGAGGGCCTGAAACTGAGTCTCGGATGTCATGGGAGGTCTCCGTAAATCAAATGTGTGTGGTCAATCAGATAAGCGCCAGTTGATGGTTTCGCCAGCCATAAACGGCTTCACCGAACCATTTCCAGGGACCGCGACGTCACCGGGCACGGTCCAGGGATCGCGCGTCAGGGCGATCGTTTCCCCATTGGGCTGCATGCTGTAGAACGCCGGGCCGTTGAGGCTGGCGAACGCTTCCAAGCGATCCAGGGCGTGTTCTTCGTCGAACACCTGGGCGTATAGCTCAATCGCCGTCGGCGCGGAAAAAATGCCTGCGCAACCGCACGCCGCTTCCTTGGCGCTGATCGCATGCGGCGCGGTGTCGGTACCGAGGAAAAATTGCCCCTCGCCCGAGGTCGCCGCTTCACGCAGCGCCAAGCGGTGCTGTTCGCGCTTGGCCACCGGCAAGCAATACAAATGCGGGCGAATGCCACCGCGAAAGATATCGCTGCGGTTGATCATCAGATGATGCACCGTGATGGTCGCGCCGACCCGTGGGCCTTGGCTGCGCACAAAATCCACCGCCGCCGAGGTGGTGATGTGTTCGAACACCACCTTGAGGCCCTGAAAACGCGCCAAGGTGGGTTCCATCACCCGGTGGATAAACACGTGTTCACGATCAAAGATGTCGATGTCTGGGTCAGTGACCTCGCCATGGACCAACAACGGCATGCCGATCTGTTCCATGCGTTCCAGCACCGCGTCGAGATTGCGGATGTCGGTCACCCCGCTGGCGGAGTTGGTGGTCGCGCCCGCCGGATACAGTTTGGCGGCGGCGAAAATGCCGTCCTTGAAACCCGCCGCGATGTCGTCCGCATCGGTGTTGTCGGTGAGATACGCGGTCATCAGCGGCGTGAAGCTCAGCCCCTGTGGCAGCGCTTCGACAATACGCGCACGGTAGCCACGCGCCTGCTCTGCGGTGGCCACCGGCACCGCCAAATTCGGCATCACGATGGCGCGAGCGAACTGTTTTGCGGTGTAGGGTAAAACGGCTTTCATCATGTCGCCGTCGCGCAGATGCACATGCCAATCGTCGGGACGGCGCAGGGTGAGGGTGTTCACTTGTCTTTACTCCAATTGCCCCAATCGGGATCTTCTTTGCGCACCTTGTCGTCGGCCATGGTGCGCACGCGTTTGACCATATACAGCACGATGGCTTTCATCACCGGATCGATTCCATTCAGACGCTTCAAAAATTCGCCGCGCGAAATGCGGATGACTTCAACCGGACTGCGGGCAATGGCTTCGGCCATGCGCGGTGAATCGTCGAACATCGCCAGTTCGCCGAACACGTCGCCGCGTCCCAATTTCGCCAGCGTCTGAGGGTTGGATGAATGCAATCCCTTGCGCACCTCAACATGCCCGCCCACGATCAAATAGGCAGCATCGCCGCTGTCTTTTTCTTGAAAGATGGTCTCGCCATTGCTGTAACGCACCCTCTCGAAGCCGGGAAGCACGCCACCTGCGGCAGCCGCTTCCTCGCCTGCGTGTTCCGCCAGCATACGATCATCGCCTGTAGATTTTGTTTCGCTGTCACTCATGAAGGCATCTTCTCAATTTCACAAGGTCTTGAAAAGGGTGAGATGAAAAGTTAGTTTCTAATCATAAAGTAGTATTCGGTGTCTCTCCCGAGCAACAATCACCTCCATAAAACCCCCGTGAAAGCAAGTGAGTTCATTTCGATGAGAAAAATTTTAGTCATTGAGGATGACCCGCTCGTCAGCGCCGCTTTAAATCGGATTCTCACACAACAAAATTTTGAGGTCACCCTGGCCACCAACGGCAAAGAATGCCTGCGCGCCTTAGAGCAGCAAACGCCGGACTTGATTGTCACAGACATTTTAATGCCCGAGATGGACGGCATCGAGCTGATTACGAAGCTGCGCCATGGCAACGCTTCGCATATACCGATCATTGCCATTTCCGGCGGCGGCATGGCAAACGCGCAAGGATATTTAGAGAGCGCCCAAGCACTCGGTGCGGATATGACCTTGAAAAAGCCCTTCACCAACGAAGTCCTGATCAAAGAAATCAAGCTTCTGACGGAAAGACACTAAGTTCAGCGCCTGGGTTGATTTTATCCCTGTAAAACGTCGAAAACATCACCATCGGGGGCAACGCCTTCGATATGTATTTTGTGCCACAGGGCGTAAAACAGCAGCGTCCACGCCGCCTTGCCGGGACGTCCGATGGGAACCGCGAACAGATCGCGCACCGCGTCCGGTTTACACATCGCCTGGATGCTGTCTTGCGCGGCGACCAAATCGCCGATGCGCGCACCTTGGCCCGCAATCCATTCGCCGACGGGAACGGTGAAGCCGCGCTTTTTGGAAAATGGCCGCGCGGCGGGCATCGCGGTTGAAAGCCAGTGGCGCAGCACCGCCTTGCCCAGACCATGGTGAATTTTCAGCCGATCGGGCAACAGATAAGCAAACTCAGCCATCACCGGGTCGAGAAACGGCACCCGGCCCTCAACCCCGTGGGCCATCAGCATGCGGTCCATTTTGCTCAGCAGATCGCTCGGCAGCCATGTGGCGATGTCTTGGGCTTGGGCAATTTGCAACTTCGTGCGCCCAGGCAATCGCGCTTCTATACCCGCCTGGGCGATGCCCGCGCGCCACGCACGGGCCGGATCGTTATCGCGCAGCACGTCGAGCCCGTCCAGGATGCCCTTGCGGTACATCTCTTTGGGCCACAGCCAGCGTTTGGCGCCTCGGTAGCGCCCGTAGCCGCCGAACAGCTCATCCCCGCCCTCGCCCGCCAGCACCACCTTGATGCCATGAGCGCGCGCCGTTTGCGCCAGTTTCCACGTCGGCAGCACCGCATAATCGGCCGCCGGATCGTCCATGTGCCGCGCGATCATCGGCAGTTCGGACCAAAAATCTTTTTCGCCGAATTCGACTTCGATATGATTGGCGTTTTCCGCGCGCGCCAGTTCACGTGCGTGTTCACGTTCGTCATGCACTTGCGCGCCGGAAAAACCCGCCGTGAACGCCGTCACCGGCTGTTCGTTGAGGCGGCTCATCATCGCCAGCAAAACCGAAGAATCGATGCCGCCGGACAAAAACATGCCGTAAGGCACGTCGGAACGCTGATGCACGCCGATGGTGTCGTTGAGCACGTGATCCAACTGCGACAATGCCGCCACATGCGAAATCGGTTTTGGGGCACCACCGGGTAATGCTTGACGGTGGCGTCGATCAACGATGGAACCGTTTTCCACCACGATGGTTTCGCCCGGTGCGACACGGTGGATGCCCGCAAAGGCCGTGTCCGTTCCGGTGGTGAATTGCAGCTGCAACAACTCGTCGCGCTTGTCGGCATTCAACTCGGCGCTGTGCAGATTGGGCGCAATCAGCGCGCGCGGTTCAGACGCAAACGCAAAACCAAGCGGCGTTTGCGTGTAATACAGGCATTTGATACCAAACGGGTCGCGGCTCAGCACCAAGCGATCATGGGCCGCGTCCCAAATGGCGATGGCGTACATGCCGCGCAACTGATCGACATAGTCCAAGCCGTGCTTGAGATACAGATGCAGCGGCGGTTCACAATCGGACAAACTGGAAAACGGCGTGGCGCTCATATTCTGGCGCAATTCGGGGTTGTTGTAGATTTCCCCGTTGGCGATCAACGCCACCTCGTCGCCGTTTGCACGACGCGCCACAAACGGCTGATTGCCGCCTTCGACGTCGATAATGGCCAAGCGGGTGTGGACCAGCACACAAGAACCGTTGCGGTACGCCCCTTGTCCATCGGGACCGCGGTGCGCTAGGGCGTCGGCGAAATGTTCGATCACCCCGGCGTCGGGGCCTTTCGTAGGCGATATACCAACCAGCCCCGCAATCGCGCACATCAGCCAGCGATCTCCTGGAAAAAGGCGAGGTAGCGTTGCACCACCTGATCTTCGGTGAATTCACGTTCATACCGCGCGCGTCCGGCTTGGGCCAAATCGGCGGCCAAGGTGTCGTCTAGCAACACCCGCTTGATCGCCGTCGCCATCGCCGGTGCGTCATCGACGGGGGTGAGCAAACCATCGATGCCGTCTTTGATCAATGACACCGGCCCTTGAGAGGCGGCCGCGACCACCGGGCGATTTTGCGCCCAACCTTCGATCACCACATTGCCCAACGGCTCATGACGGGACGGACAGACAAACAGATCGCACGCCGCCATCAATTCGGGCACATCGTCACGCCAGCCCAGCATGCGCATGCGCGGACGCACGCCCAAATCATGGGCCAAAGCAGTCAAGGCTTCGCGTTCTGGGCCTTCGCCCGCAATCACCAAATAAGCATCCGGCACGGCGGTCATGGCGCGGATCAAGGTATCAAAAGCCTTGTTGGTGTGCAGCCGGCCCAGGGTCAAAATCATTTTGGCGCGATCGGGGATATGCAATGCCGCGCGTGGCGCGGGCGGGCGGTGATCGGCGGCGACGAAATTGGGCAGATAGTGGGTGCGATCCTCGGGCCAGCCTTCTTTGATCAGGTATTCGCAGATGTCTTGGGTGTTGCCGATCAAATGATCGCAGTTGCGGTAGTATTTGAGGTTGTAATACCCGCCCAAACGCGCCGCCAACACGTAATCGAGGTCCGCAGGCCGACTGCGCGGCATTTTCGATGTGGCGCGGTTCATCCAGCTCAACGCCAGCTGAGGGCGAAATTCGCGCAACTGGCGCTTGATCATCAGCCCCGTTTTGAGATCGAAGCGCCCGCCAAACGGCAGCTCGACCGGATCGATGCCAGCATGGCGCAAAGCTTTAGCGCGCTGATCATTCTTGCGAATGACCACCCGCTGATCCAGCCCGGCCTTGTGCAAACCGATGACCAGACGGACAAAAAAAGCCTCCGCCCCGCCATACTCGGCCCCGGCCATAACCTGAAGCACCCTCATTTGCCGTCCTCCAACTTAGCTTTGATGTAAGACAGCAGCGGGAACAATCCCGCCATCAAGGCGATGAGAAAACCATACAGGCCTTCCCGGTAGCCCTTGCGGCCAATGTAGCACTTGAAAAAGCGTGAAAACAGGCGGCGGATATTGTTGGCCAACGATCCGATTTTGCCCGATGCGCGCAAGTCGTTGGCGCGCGCGGTCGAATAGCGGTCCAAGCGCCGGATCATATCGGAAATGTCGCGATCCACATAATGGATCATGCGGTTTTCCAGCCACATGCGCTCGCCCTGTAGCTCGACACCCGGATGAATGCGTTGCGCGCCCCACATCTTTGCGCCTTGGGCATACAGCCGCACCGTGGCGCTGACGCCCCACGACGCGCCCCAGCCGTAGCGCACCAAATGATCGCCGACGTAGTTGTCGTAAGGGATCAAAAAGTGACCGAAGGGTGCGGTTTGAATTTTATCCATGATTTCGGTGGCCAGTTCAGGCGAGACCCGCTCATCGGCATCGACTTCCAAAATCCAATCGCCGGTACACACATCGATACCGGCGTGACGGCGCGGGCCTTCAATGTCCCAGCTGCCTTCAACCAGTTTGTCGGTGTAGTTGGCGGCGATAGCCTTTGAGCCGTCTGAGCATTTGTCCAGCACCACCACAATCTCGTCGGCGAATGTGAGCGTGTCGAGGCACGCTCCCAGGTTGTCTTCCTCATTATGCGCAACGACCAATGCCGTCAGCGTTTTCTTTGGGCTCGCGACTTCGTTCAAGACACTTTGCTCCACAACGCTTTGGCGGCCTGTTCGGCCTGTTCGACGCTCAAGTCGCCCATCAAGGACGGCGTGTTGCGGTAATCGTAATCGTCTGGGAACACATCGTCATAATTTTTATCGCCGCGCACCGCCGCGCAATGCGGCCCCCAAGGCGCATAGTGCTCTTCTCGCGACGGTCCGAACAGGCCTAAGGTGGGCACACCTGCCGCGGCGGCCATATGCATCAACCCCGAATCGTTGCCGATATAAAACGCCGTGCGCTTCAAACACGCCGCCACCGTGCCCAACGGCGTCTCGCCGACCAGATTAAGGGTACGATCTTTGGGCAAGGCATCCAACAAGCCATCCAACACCGGCTTGGCCATGTCAAATTCTGTGCGATGAGCGATCACCGCAATGCGGCCACCGGGCAAAATGCCGTCCTCGCGCGTCAAACGCAGCGCCAGTTCGACAAAACGCTCAGGATTCCAGGTCTTGCCGATCCAATTGGCCGTCGGGCCCACCGCCAAAACCGGCGCGCCGTCGGGAATCATCTTCGCCGCTTTGGCTTCATCCTCAGGCAAGGTCCACAGCCGTGGCGCGGGGGGATTGTCCGCGCGTTCCACCAATGATCCCATCGCCACCACGCGGTGGGCGTGGTTCTTGTTGGCTTTGCCCAGATGAATTTGGCAGCGCGAAAACAGCGCATAGCTCAACGGCGCATTGCGCAGATCGACCACCATGTCCCAGCATTTGGGAAAACAATTGGTCCACATTTTCCACCAATGCAGGCTGTATTTGCGTTTGGGCAGCTCAATCACCCGCTCCAACCCCGGCACGCCAGCGAACAAGCCAGCCGGAACCGGACCGCACACCACGGTGGTGCGCGCGTCGGGATACGCGCTCAGCAGATGGCCCAGCACGCCTGTCGACAACACGGCGTCGCCCAATCGGTTGGAGGTGATGAATAAGATGCGACTCACAATTTTCCCCTGAATTTGAGCCTTTATAAGGGCCAACTTATCAATTGCCTAGAGGCCTTGCCATTTGCGCGCGGATGCCCCACCTTTTGTACAGCCCCCACCTGATAAACGAGAACGGTTAAGCGATTATGAGCGACAAGATTTTCACGCCCCTTCCCGCGCGCGGCTTGATCAAGATCGAAGGCCCCGATGCCCGCGATTACCTGCAAGGTCTGGTGTCCCAGGACATGACGCGTGTCAGCGATGCCCAGGCGGTATATTCAGCCTTTCTCAGCCCTCAGGGTAAATTTCTCTACGATTTTTTCGTGTTTGAGCTAGGCGGCGCGCTGGTGCTGGACTGCGAAGCCGGACGGCGGTCTGATTTCTTCAAGCGGCTGAGCATGTACAAATTGCGCTCAGACGTTCAACTCAGCGACATCAGCGATGATTTTCAAGTTTATGGCGTGCTCGACGGCCTCGACTTTTCTGAGCGCGGTACCTGCAAGGCGCTTGGCGACGGCGTTGTGTATGCCGATCCGCGCTTGCTCGACATGGGCTGCCGCGCGGTTCTGCCCCAGGGCGATACCTCTGCGCTACAAAGCGCTGGACTGGTCGCGGGCGATTTTGAAACGTATGAGCACCGCCGCATTGAACTGGGTCTCGCCGACGGCAGCCGCGACATGATTGCGGATAAGGCATTGTTGCTGGAGAACGGCTTTGAAGAACTGGACGGCGTCAGCTTCACCAAGGGCTGCTTCATGGGCCAGGAACTCACCGCGCGCACCCGCTATCGCGGCTTGGTGAAAAAGCGCCTGTTGCCAGTGAAAATCGACGGCCCCGTCCCTGCTGAGGGCACAGTATTCGAGTTGGATGGTCGCGAAGCCGGTGAAATGCGCAGCCATGTGGGCGACGTCGGTCTGGCGCTGGTGCGCCTGGATAAATTGAGCGACGGTGTCAGCTTCACCTGCGCAGGTGCGACGCTCAGCCCGCAGGTCCCCGCGTGGGTCCAATTCCAAGACGAGAAAGACGCTTAACGTCATGCGTGGCGCCCCACCCGAAGACATCGGCCAACTGCTCAACATGGTTTCAAACGCCTATTCGTACCGCGTCAACAAATGCGGCCCAGTGGCCAATGGGGTGTTTTGGAAAGACCAAGACGGCCAGATGCTGCGTTATGAATTGCTGTTGCAGGTCATAGAAGATGCAGATTTAAGCGGTCCCATCAGCGTCAACGATCTGGGCTGCGGCTATGGCGCACTGTTCGATTTACTGGCCGATCAACCGATGATGCTAGGCGGGCGGTATTATGGCTACGATATATCGCCGAAGATGATCGAAGAAGCCAAAGTGCGCCATACCGATTCTCGTGCCAGCTTCATCGAAAGCCCCATCGCCACCGAGGTGGCGGACTATTCGTTCGTCTCGGGCACCTACAACATGAACCTGGGCTCGCGCCGTGACATCTGGGGCGATTACGTCAAAACCAGCCTAGCACGCTTATGGGAAAAGACCGCCAAGGCGATGGCGTTTAACATGCTCGACGCCGCCTCGCCGGTGCGCTTGATCAACCTCTATTACGCAGATCGCAATGAATTCGTTGAATTCGCCATGAGTTTGTCGCCGGAAGTCGAAATCATCGACGACTATCCGCTCAGCGAATTCACCATTTATGTGAAGCGGATTTAGGGCGAAATAGATTGCAGTAAACGGGTCAAAGCCTGACCGCGCACCCCGTCCGTGGACAACCCCGCCATCTTCAGCATCTGCTGTTCCAAATCGCCATAGCAGCGGCGAAACGCATTGATGCGGTCCTGGTCTTCGCCTTCAACCAATTCTGGGTTGGCAAAATCCCAATCCACTCGCACGGGGTCTGAGAACCAAAGCGGCAGCGTGACGAATTTTAGGCTGGCGGCCAGTGTGATCACCGCATCCAAACGCGGCGCGCTGTGCGAAACGAACGTGTCCCAGCTTTTGGGCGCTTGATCGGATGTGTCATAACCGACCTGTTTGAGGGTTTCACGCACATAAGGGTTGATTTGGCCGTTGGGTTTTTGCCCAGCGCTAAAGGCGCAAAAACGGCCTTGGCCGACACGATTGAGCAAAGCTTCGGCGATGATGCTCCGACATGCATTGTTCGGGCACAAGAACAAAACGCTCAAAGGTTCACCCGTCATACCGGCTTGCATCCCTCACGATGTTGAGCTTATGCGTTGTTTTCCGCATCGACGCCCAGCGCGGCCTGCGCCGCCGCCAAACGGGCGATCGGCACACGGTAGGGCGAACACGAAACATAGTCCAGCCCAACGCCGTGGCAGAACCGCACCGATGCGGGATCGCCGCCGTGTTCACCGCAAATGCCGACTTTCAAGCCGGGACGTGTGGCGCGACCGCGTTCGGTGCCGATTTTGACCAACTCGCCGACACCATCTTGATCGAGGGTCACGAACGGGTCGTAATCCATCACGCCCTTTTCGCGATAAATCTGCAAAAACGGTCCCGCGTCATCGCGCGACAGGCCATAAGTCGTCTGGGTCAAATCGTTGGTGCCGAAACTGAAGAATTCGGCATCCTTGGCGATTTCACCCGCCTGCAACGCCGCACGCGGCAATTCGATCATGGTGCCAACGTGGTATTTGAGCTCGACGCCACGCGCCGCCAGAACCTCGTCGGCCACTTCGACCACCAACGCTTTGAGCCGTGTGAGCTCGGCGCGATCGGCGACCAGCGGGATCATCACTTCGGGCTGCACGTCTTTGCCGGCTTTAACAAGATCGGCGGCGGCTTCGAAAATGGCGCGGGCCTGCATTTCGTAAATTTCGGGATAGGTGATCGCCAAACGGCAACCGCGATGGCCCAGCATTGGATTAAGCTCGTGCAAGTCCTTGGACCGGCGCACCACGGCCTCGACCGTGACGCCCAAAGCCTTGGCGACGTTTTCGATGTCGGCTTCGCTTTCAGGCAGAAATTCATGCAGCGGCGGGTCGAGCAAACGTATCGTGACCGGCAGGCCTTCCATGATGCTCAACAGCTCACAAAAATCCTGGCGTTGATAAGGCAGCAACTTGTCCAGCGCTGAACGGCGTGCATCGACATCTTTAGACAAGATCATTTCGCGCATGTGGATGATGCGTTCGGGATCAAAAAACATGTGTTCGGTGCGTGCAAGGCCGATACCTTCGGCGCCGAAACCGCGCGCGACTTTGGCGTCGGTGGGTGTTTCGGCGTTGGCGCGCACGCCCAGCACGCGGACCTCGTCGGCCCAGCCCATCAGTTTGGCGAAATCGCCGCTGAGTTCCGGGTCGACCGTCGCTACGTGGCCTTTGATCACTTGCCCTGCGGACCCGTCGATGGTCACCAGATCGCCTTCTTGAAGCACTTCACCCAGCGCCGACAAGGTCTTGGCTTTGACATCGACAACGATGTTGCCAACCCCCGACACACACGGTTTACCCATGCCGCGTGCGACCACGGCGGCGTGCGAGGTCATGCCGCCACGGGTGGTGAGGATACCTTGGGCCACATGCATGCCGCCGATGTCTTCGGGTGAGGTTTCGACTCGCGCCAAGATTACGGCTTCGCCGCGTTCCGTCCACGCTTCGGCGTCTTTGGCGGTGAACACCAATTTGCCAAACGCAGCGCCCGGCGATGCGGGCAGGCCTTGGCCCAATATATCGCGTGGCGCGTCCGGGTCCAGGGTCGGGTGCAACAATTGATCCAAGTGCGCAGGCTCGATCCTGCGGATCGCTTCGGTGTGATCGACCAGGCCTTCGTCCACCATGTCGACGGCGATTTTCAGCGCCGCTTTGGTGGTGCGTTTGCCGCCACGGGTTTGCAAAATCCACAGTTCGCCCTTTTGGATGGTGAACTCCAAATCCTGCATGTCTTTGTAGTGCTGTTCCAGCGTATGGCGCACACCGTCCAACTCGCCATACAACTCCGGCATGGTTTCTTCGAGGCTGGGCAAGGCGATGGAGGCGGCGTTCTTTTCCGCCAAAGACAACGGTTGTGGCGTGCGGATCCCCGCGACCACGTCTTCGCCCTGGGCGTTGACCAGATACTCGCCGTAAAACAGGTTTTCGCCGGTGGATGGGTTGCGTGTGAAGCACACCCCGGTGGCGCTGTCGTCGCCCATGTTGCCAAACACCATGGTCTGAACGTTAACCGCCGTACCCCAGCCTGCGGGAATGTCGTGCAGCCTGCGATAGGTCTGCGCACGCTTGTTGGTCCAGCTTTTGAACACCGCCCCGATGGCCGCCCACAACTGTTGGCGCGGGTCTTGGGGAAACGGTTCGCCGGTCTGCTTTTCGATGGCGTCGATGAAGGACGGCAACAAAGCCTTCCAATCATCGGCGCTGAGATCGGTGTCGAGCTTCAAGGCGTGATCGAGCTTGTAGTCTTCCAGCAAATCTTCGAAATGATAATGATCGACGCCCAGCACCACGTCGCCGAACATCTGGATAAAGCGGCGATAGCTGTCATAAGCGAACCGCTCGTCACCTGTCTCCTTGGCGAGGATCTCCACCGCCTCGTCATTGAGGCCGAGGTTCAAAACCGTATCCATCATGCCCGGCATCGAGGCGCGCGCGCCTGAGCGCACCGACAGCAACAGCACGCGGCCTTCCGCCAAGGTGCCGCCAAACGGCGCGCCCATGGCGGTTTCCAGCTTAGCCACCGCGGCGTTGAGTTGATCGTTCAAGCCGTCGGGATAATCGCCGCCGTTTTGGGTCACGTGGGCGCACACATCGGTGGTGATGGTGAAACCCGGTGGTACGTTCAGGCCGATGGCGCACATTTCGTGCAAGTTGGCGCCCTTGCCGCCCAAAAGGTTGCGCATCTTTGCGCTGCCTTCCGCAACACCACCACCAAACGAGTAGGTCCACTTTTCAGACATTGGCTTAGCCTTCGATTTTCGAGAAATCGGCGATTTCGCCCATCACGCTCTGTATTTGAGATAGGAGCTTCAAACGGTTTTCGCGAACATTTTTATCGTCGGCGTTGACCATCACGTCTTCAAAAAAGGCGTCTAGCGGCCCGCGCAGCTTAGCGAGTTCGGCCATGGCGTCTTGGAACTTTTCTTCACTGAGCAGCGCAGCACTGGCCGCCCCTGCCACGTTCAGCGCCGCGAACAGGTTGCGCTCCGCGTCATCGACAAGCACGCTTTCGTCTGCGGTGCCTGCGTAAGAGCAGCCGTCTTTCTTTTCTTCGATGCGCAAAATGTTGGTGGCGCGTTTGTGCGCGGCGAGCATGTTCGCGCCGTCGTCGGTCGAAACGAATGCCGAAAGCGCATCGACCCGCGCCAGCAAACGCACCAAGTCGTCTTCACCGCCAAGGGAGAACACCGCATCAATCAAATCATGACGCACGCCTTCGCCCTTCAAGTGGACCTTGAGGCGGTCGGCGAAGAAGCCGAGCAAGTCGTCGGCGACTTTTTCACCACCACCGTGGGCAAAGGCCTTGGTCAACGGCATACGTAGCTTGTTTTCAATGATCAGACGGATCACGCCCAACGCGGCGCGGCGCAGCGCGAACGGGTCTTTCGATCCGGTGGGTTTTTCGTTGATGGTCCAAAAGCCCACCAAGGTATCCAACTTGTCCGCCATCGCCACGGCCACAGAAACCGGTGCGGAGGGGCAATCGTCGCCGGGACCGACTGGGGAATAATGCTCGGAAATGGCATTGGCGACCGCTTCGGGTTCGCCGTCGTTGAGCGCGTAATAACGCCCGATGACGCCTTGCACTTCGGGAATTTCATAGACCATGCCGGTGACCAGATCGCACTTGCACAGCTCTGCGGCACGTTCCGCCTCAGCTTTGTCCGCACCGACGTTGTCAGCCAAGAACCCGGCCAAGTTTTTGATGCGTTCGACTTTGTCCGCAACCGAACCAAGCTGCTCTTGGAACACGATGTCTTTGAGCTTCGGCGCACGGCTGGCCAAGGTGGTTTTGCGGTCTTGGTCCCAGAAAAACTGCGCATCCGACAAGCGTGCGCGCAACACGCGTTCGTTGCCCGCGACAATCGCCGCGCCGCCGTCCGGCGCCACTTGGTTTGAGACCACGATGAAGTTCGCCGCCATGGACCCGTCCGGGTTCAACACCGAAAAATATTTTTGGTGGGCGCGCATGGTATCGGACAAAACTTCGGGCGGCAGCGCCATGAACGCTTCGTCGATGGAGCCCATCAACACCACCGGCCATTCGACCAGCCCGGTGACTTCTTGCAACAAGCCTTCGTCGGGTTTGACGGTGAGACCCGCGTGTTCGGCGAGCTTTTCGGCTTGCGAAGCAATTTCGGCGCGGCGCTCACTTGGGCACAGCATCACGTGGGCGTCCATCAACTTGACGCGGTAATCCGTAAAGTCACGGACCGCGATGGGGCCCGGGTTCATGAAGCGATGACCAAAGGTGTGCTGATTGGCCTCGACACCTTCATACACCACCGGCACCACCGCGCCGTCGAACAGGGCGAGGATGTTGTGCAAAGGACGCACCCAGCGTTTTTCGCCAGTCCCCCAGCGCATCGACTTGGGCCATGGCAGCGCGTTCATCGCCGCGTCGATAATGCCGGGCAGCACGTCGATGGTCGGCTCGCCCTTCTTTTCGATCACCGCGAAGTAGAAGCTCTTGCCCTTAATTTCGCGCTGTTCGCAATCGTCGATGCCCATCGAGCCGAGCGAGCCGAGGAAGCCTTTGAGGGCTTGTTCCGGCGCGCCCACTTGCGGGCCTTTGCGTTCGTCTTTGACGTCGGGCTGCTTTTGGGGCAAGCCGTCGATCACCAGCGCCAAACGACGCGGCGTCACCAACGCTTCGGATTTCGACCAGTCGAGCCCGGCCTTTTTCAGGCCGTCTTCGACCAGACGTTTGAGATCAGCCGCCGCGCGCGCTTGCATGCGGGCGGGGATTTCTTCGCTGAACAGTTCGAGGAGCAACTCAGCCATTATTCCGTCTCCCCTTCGCCATTGAGCCACGCTTCGCAGCAGCCCTTGGACAGTGTGCGCACGCGACCGATGTAGGCTTGGCGTTCGGTCACCGAAATGACCCCGCGCGCGTCCAACAGGTTGAACAGGTGGCTGGCGCGGATGCATTGCTCGTACGCTGGCAGGGCCAAGGGTTTGTCGAGGTTCAACAACGCCTGACAACTTTCTTCGGCATCGGCAAATTGTTTAAACAGCTTGTCTGTGTCGGCGTGTTCGAAATTGAACGCGGACTGTTCTTGTTCGTTGCGCAAGAACACGTCGCCATAGCGAACCCCTTCGCCGTTCCAATCCAAGTCATAGACGTTTTCGACGCCCTGGATGTACATGGCGAGGCGCTCAAGGCCGTAGGTCAGCTCCACCGCGACCGGGTTGCACTCGATTCCGCCAACTTGCTGGAAATAGGTGAACTGGCTGACTTCCATGCCGTCGCACCACACTTCCCAGCCGAGGCCCCACGCGCCCAAGGTCGGGCTTTCCCAATCGTCTTCGACGAAACGGATGTCGTGCTTGGCGCTGTCGATACCCAGCGCTTTGAGGCTGTCGAGGTAAAGTTCTTGGCTGTTGGGCGGCGACGGCTTGAGCATCGCTTGGAATTGATAGTAGTGCTGCAAACGGTTGGGATTTTCGCCGTAGCGCCCGTCGGTGGGGCGACGCGATGGCTGCACGTAAGCCGCTTTCCAAGGTTTTGGCCCCAAAGCCCTGAGCGTCGTCGCGGGGTGAAAGGTGCCCGCGCCGACTTCTTGATCGTGGGGTTGCAGCAATACGCAACCGTGCGACGCCCAAAAGCCTTGCAACTTGAGGATCAGATTTTGAAAACACGTTTCACGATTGGGTGCAGGCACGCCGGACATATGACTAAAACCTTAGAAAACGGCCCCAAAAACCAAAGCGGAACCTAAAATGTTGCAGTGCGGCGAAGATAGCCTTGCGCCGACGATCAGGTCAAGGGGGAGGTCAAGGCGAGAACGCCATGATTTGTGCATCGTTCAGCCCGAAAACGGACAATCGTCCCGCCCGCAGGATTTCGCCCCACGGGTGACGTAAGCGTTGCAGACTTTGCATTCGATCATGTCTTCGGCCCCGCCTTGCTGTGGCGCGGCGCTGGGCTTGGGCGCGGATGAGGACTTTGCTCCGCCACCTTGGCCCTTCACGCGCGAACGGTCCGCACGCTGGTCCTGGACGCGGGTGAAGTATTTGAAGGCGTTCCACACCACGAAAACGATCACGACGGTGAAAACGAGCTTTGTCAGACTGAAACCAAACATGACACTCTTGTAAGGGTGGGGTGTTGCAGGGTCAACGCTTACTGATGGGACAGGGACTTAAATCAGGCTCTTAAATGCAGTTCGCCGCCCCTGAGCGCTGTGTCGGCGGCGTCGGTGTAACTGCCGTCATCATTGTGCAGGGTCAGGCCGTTCACCAACTGCATCGGCGATTTGATGCCTTTGCGCGCGCGCACGATGACGCGGTTGGAGTTTTCATCTTCCTTGGGCCACAACGGAAACACCGTGACTTCTCCGGTGCGCCCTTCCAGGCCGATCAGCAGTTCCGCTAAACGGTCGGCGCGCTGGATAAAGGTGATCGAGCCTTTGGGGCGGCAAAATTTCAATGCCGCATCGACCCAATCTTCCAGGTCAGCATCCCCCTCAACATGGGCGATTTTTTTGGATTCGTTGGGCGGATGGTTGCCGCGATCACCGCTCATATACGGCGGGTTGGCGAACACATGGGCGTAGCTTTCCGCTTCCAGCTCGGCCGGTGGGTTAAGGATATCGCCGTCGAAAACGCGCATCCGGTCCCCTGCTCCATTGGCCTCGACATTGCGCCGCGCCAAAGCCGCCAGATGGGGCTGAAGCTCAAGACCATCAATGTGCAAGCTTGGGCACCGCGCACCTAAGCACAGCATTGCCGCACCCACACCGCAGCCGAGATCAAGCGCGCGCTCACCCTGCCCGGCGCGCACCGCAGCCGCCAACAGCACCGGATCCACCGCGGCCCGGTAACCGTCGCGCGGCTGAATAAGCGTGACCTTGCCATCAAGAATTTGATCTTCCGTGGTCGCGGTCTCGTCGTTCATGCGCCTTCACCTGTCGCTATGCGGTCGGCCTCGGCCAAAATGACCTGGGCTTCGCGTTTGTCCTCATCCGCCACCATAATCCGGCGTTGGATGGCTTGGATAGAGCCATCTAGGATGCTCATGTGCTGATCGAGCACCAAAACATCGATCCCGACGTCGGCCAGTTGGGCCTGCAGCCACGAAATCAATACCGGGTCGTTGGTGCGCACAAGTTCAAACATACAGATATATTCTCCCTAAAATCCCCTAAAATCCGACTAAAACCCCTAACGGTGCTTGACCAAGACCCGCCTGGGCAGTCATATATGCCCCAACAATACTGTAATATGGCTGTCGGGGCACGCGAAACGCACGGCCTGAACGTACACCAACCCACACACCACCTTGGGAGAAGCGCTTTGGGCGTTGTCGTAAACTTAGATGAAGAGCGCCAAAAAAGCTCACCCTTGGACCGCTTGGCGGTCTTGGTCGAAGACGACCTGAAAGCCGCTAACACGGCCATTGTGGAGCGTATGCACTCACCCGTTTCGCTGATCCCGCAACTGGCCGGGCACATCATCGCGGCGGGCGGCAAGCGTTTGCGGCCAATGCTGACGTTGGCGTCGGCACGCATGTGCGGTTATACGGGCGATCGCCACATCTTGCTGTCGGCATGCATCGAATTCATTCACACCGCGACGCTGTTGCACGACGATGTGGTCGACGAAAGCGACCTGCGCCGCGGAGAATCTTCCGCCAACGCGCTGTGGGGCAACAAGCCCAGCGTCTTGGTCGGCGACTTCTTGTTCACGCGTTCGTTTGCTTTGATGGTCGAAGACGGCGATCTGGAAGTTTTGCGCATCTTGTCGCAAGGCTCATCGATCCTGGCCGAAGGCGAAGTGCTGCAACTGGTCACCGCCAACGATACCGAAACCAGCGAAAGCGCGTATATGGAGGTCATCCAGGCGAAAACCGCCGAACTGTTCGCCGCCGCCGCCGAACTGGGCCCGGTGATCGCTGGCCGTCCGAAAAAAGAACAAGACGCGTTTCGCGCTTACGGTATGAACCTGGGCATCGCCTTTCAGTTGATCGACGACGTATTGGATTTTTCCGCCAAGCAAGAAAGCCTTGGTAAAGCCGTCGGCGACGATTTCCGCGAAGGCAAGATCACCCTGCCCATCGTGCTGGCGTTTGCGCGCGGCAACGACGAAGAGCGCACCTTTTGGAAGCGCACCATGGAAGAGCTCGACCAAAACGACGGCGACATCGAATACGCCATGGAATTGCTGGTCAAGCACAACTCCCTCACCGACACAGCGGAACGCGCGCGCCACTACGGCGCCATCGCCCGTGACGCCCTGGGCATCTTCCCCGAAAGCGACATCAAAACCGCGCTTTTGGACGTCATCGACTTCTGCATCGAGCGCGCTTATTAAGTCCGAATGAATTTCCCCACAATGCATCGCGCAATGGCGCTTGCGTTGGACAGAACGTGGCGTTATATAAGCGCCTCCAAATGAGCACCAAAACTATCGGAGTGTAGCTCAGCCTGGTAGAGCACTGTCTTCGGGAGGCAGGGGCCGGAGGTTCGAATCCTCTCACTCCGACCAATTAACCCCCTGGGAAACCAGGGGGTTTTTTACTACCGCCGTCAGAGACCGATTGGCCTGACGCACCCAGGGCACCCCAAGGGCACCCGCCGGACTGATTTCGAGGAGGTATGATGAACTCGACACTAATCTTAGCTGGGGTTGCATTTGCAGTGGGTTTTGCCTGGGGCTTCAGGAAGCCTACAGGCTACTGCAGCATGAGCATTGAACAGCAGCATGGTTTCGGGAACCGCTTCACCAGCGGCGTCATCAACGGCGTCGTGCTTGGGGGCATTATTGGCTTGGCAGCTTATGTAGCTTTCGCCATATGACATCTTCTCTGTGAGGACAGGTCCAAAGAAAGGGGCCACCAACCGGCAGTCCGCCGTCTCTCATCCCCAGCCTCTAACCGTTTGGGTCAGGGAAATGAAACCATTTGCAATGACTATTCAAAAACACCAATTTTGTACGCTGTCACGATTGAGAAAATAATTACCCACATGACACCAAGCAGTGTCGCCAATACCGTTGAGATATTTGCAACGTCAAAATGAGAATAATAGGGTGCGGGAAATAGAGCCTTATCAGAAAGGCGGTGTGCCTCTTTTTTATCCAGAAGTCGAATGTTGATATACATGCTGCATTGATCGTTTTGGATAATTCGTTTCTCAATATTTTTGGCAATTTCACTAAAGAACCTTTGCCACTCAGTAGATTGTTTAGAGGCCTGTCTCCATGACAGTGCACAAATAAATCCAACAACAGATAGAAAAAAGATCGCAGCCATGGCTAGACTGCTGATGTCTGCAATGCTTTTATCAAGGTAGGGGTGAGTAACAAGGCCGCCAAGGGCGAAGACACCGACATTAATGCCGAGAAACAGTTTTAACCTCAGCCAAATCCAATCCCCCTCTTTCATAATCCGGTTGACACCCAGTTCGTAGAGCTTGAATGCATCTGGACCTATCAGGATACTTGCACTCATTGCAGAAGAATTCTCAACCTCAACACTCATAAATAACCTCTCCCTTCAAGCGCACCTCCGACCTATCGCCCGTACGCTCAACTCCTAATTATAGGTCGCGTCAGCTTTGCAGATTCGCACCCAAGGCACCACATTCATTCCGGGGCCATCTCCGTGCCAATAGGCATGATTTCAACCTCAACTTCGGTCGTCACATCAAACTCTGTTGCGTATTTTTCCCGCAAGTCCCGAGCTGCCTTCACTGCATTTAGGCGACCGTTACTTTTTATGTGCTCTAAAGCCTCACCTTTTGCGCTCGCCTCCTTGCTCGGGTAATCCCTTTGCCAACGTGTAGCGACTGCAAACCAGGTGCCTGTTTCAGATAGCCACTTTGCCTTTATCGCCAACTCCGCTTCGATACCCTTTGCCGCACCCTCCCAAACTTCACTGGCACGTTGGACGATCCGCTGATGGTGCTGGTGTTTATGCGCTTATCGAAGACGGGAACGCTACGTATGAAGCTGAGGCACCGACAGTTCTTTTGTGCCTTCTGACCACAATAGTTCAGTGTGAGATGGGTGAGGTTGAGGGGACTAAAAAGGGAAGGTTGTTAGCCCCCCCTTTTATTTTTTCAGTTGAATTGAAATCAACCGTAGCGACTTGCCATACGGCGGTTTCGCGCAGCCAGACGGCTATGAAAAGCCGCTTTACGCATGTAGTAAGACCTGCGACTGCGTCGACGAACTGGACGCTTGACAGGTTTCCTGGCAGCAGTTGCCTTTACCTTCTTGTGCAGTTTGTCGCGAGCTGCTTTGAATTTAGCAAGAACACTTCCAGGAGTGAACATTCCACCACCCAGGACTTCCCAGGCTTCGTCTTCGCTCATGGCTATTGCTCGGGGAGGAAGGTCTTTAACTGTAATGCACAGGACTGAAAATGGAAGAATGGCCATAGCACACCTCTCAACCAAAACTGGCGGGCCCAAAACACTCTTAAGGCCACGTAATATTATACTCCTTATTGTTAGGGTTGGTATACCGTTGGCTTGTTGCTTATCTGCTACGGGAAGCATGATTGATGTCAGAACTTAAGTGCCCTGAATGTGGCGAAACCTTTACCTGCGACCCAGATGGCGATTGCTGGTGCAAAACCTATCCGGTCCTGTAAATCCCTGACGAACTTAAAGGCGACCAATGTTTATGCCGTTGTGTGCTGGATAAGCTGAAAGAAGGGCAGGGTAAATGACCAGAACAATTATGCGTGCCTTGTTGCTCGCCTTGATGATCCAGGCATTCCCTAACCATCGTTTCCAATAAGATTCCAGCCCCCCCGTTCAAGGGCCATTTTTCACACTTGTTACTGTGAACGCTGAACCACCTCACAGTTGTTTTTCAGGATCGCCCAAAATAACCTTCACCTGTTTTGGTAAGGATCGGCCACACGGTGGTGCGACCATCCTACGGTAGATCTTTAAACTTAAAACTTACCGATATCCGCTTTGGCCAGGTGCCTTCCGTTCCAGGAGGAAGGGTTAAGGGCTGTGACAGACGCAAGGCAAGATAAAAACTCTCAAGCGCTTCTTGGACAAATCGATTACCATTACGTAGGGCCTCCGCGTATTGAGGCATAGCCGTTTGCGGGTCCCATTTTTGGTGTCCGTTAAATGGCGATGCAAGCATGCCATCCGCCAAGACAACCACAAAACCCGTCAACGCCGTGTCATCACCAGATCGAGACTGATTGGTGAACCGCCAGTTTTTGAGAATTTGCGCCAGTATAAAATCGCGCTCCGTTTGACTTAACGTTTCCCCCGCTTCGCCGTCCTCTTCACCACCTGGATTCGAGGCCTCTTGATCTCCCTTTTCCCCAACCCAAAAATCAGATTCTCCAGCCGCCGTGACATCTGAAACATCTTGAGCCGAGAGAACGGGCGTAGGTTGTTCTTCAGAAGGCAACTGGCTTTGCTGCGGGAGCTTGACGATTTTTCCTGGCTTCAACTGAGGTGGAGAGACCTCAATGGGCGCTAGCTGGGGGGGCTCAGGCATAAGGACCTTGGGCGCAACGGGTGTAGTCTCTTGCAGAGGCTCAACCATCTCCGATACCTCCTGTGGAACCGTTTGTTGATCTTTATACTCAACGTGTTCCGGCGCAGGTTCTGGTTCTGGTTCCGGCTCCGGTTCCGGTTCCGGCTCAGGCTCAGGCTCAGGCTCAGGCTCAGGCTCAGGCTCAGGCTCAGGCTCAGCTTGTTCTACAATGATTTCAACCTCAATCGCCTTGTCGTTGGAATTGTCCTGGTACCCGATCCGTGGCCATGAATAATTTCCGGTTCCCGAGAGGAACAATGTAACTACTAAACAGACGTGAACCACCAAAGACGCAATGACAGGTCCGCGTATCTCATGTTTTTGATGCGCGTGGTGTTCTGGGTTTAAGCTCATGTTTGTGTCGTCGGTTGACCGGAAAACTGCACCTGTGTAGACCATGATTGTACACATAGAAGCAACCCGTAGATTGCACCAAATATGGCTCCGTTGTGGACCTTAAGCGCAAACCACGTCTGATCTGTATCAAGAGTCAAAAATTCACCAGATGTCACACTTGCAGTCAATTCCACGAAAGATTATAGCTTCGTGCAATTTAGCCGGTATAGCTCAGTTGGTAGAGCACCAGATTTGTAATCTTGAGGTCCCGGGTTCGTTTCCTGCTGCCGACACCAGTTTAGACATCCCCCCCCTAAGATCACAAAACGCAAAAAACACTCTCTAAGATCGCAATTATCGCAATCTAAGTGTAGATTACCTCAAAGGTTCACCTCGATACAGGTCAAGGATTTGTGTGCAGATGATATTTTTCAGGAAAACAGCTCCTGTGCTGATAGTTGCATCAATTCTTATATCGACGAGCTCTCCATGCCAAGCACAAGAAAGGCAAGAGCAAATCGGATCGTGGAGAATCACCTCCTACATTGAGCCAGTAAAGGGAAGAACGATGACTACTGCCACGGTTTGGGCCGACGGCGGGAGAACACGCGGCGCCCTTATATTCAGCTGTCATCCCAGCTTGGATGGGATCAATGTCCATTACCGGACTGAGCAGTATATGGGTGCAATTTTACGCGATGGTTTCATGAGGCCCGTCACCTATCAGATAGACAAACAGATACCTATGAGCGAATCTTGGAGACTCTCAGAAATGTCAGTCGAAATTCATGATCGAAAACAAGCCGAACACATGGCTTATCGTGTGATGGGTGCGCAAAAAATTTATATGCAAGCCCTCACTTTTCGTTTCGATACCATCCAGCGTGCCTTCACCGTGGAGGGTGCTACGACAGCCCTCTCAAGAGTCATTGCTGATTGTGGCGGCCCTCTATACTAAGCAGCTTGATATCCAGGCGGCCTACACTGCGTTCACGATCAACGAGACCTGCTTTCGCTATCAGCCCAACCCGAGTGATAAAATACCGAGATTGTTGATTGGCTTTTGGGGCTGACCGGTCACCAACGCAATTGGGTTTTTTGCTATGTTTTTTATACCTGCGCAACGTGCAGGGTTTCACATGGAACCACAAGCGGGTGTATAGGATCTTCCGCGAGCAGGAACGGAACCTGCGGATCCAGCCGAACAAACATTGGTATCGGGAAACAACGCAACCGCTATCCGTGCCTTTGGGCATCAACGATGACCGGAAAACTGCACCTGAGACACCCTGGTTCCCACAGTTACTCGTTACTTCAATCGTTTACTAGCAAACTTATAGGTGCCACCAACCTTGTCAGCATGATCGCTGTTTTCGACAGAGTTAGGTTACTATAAAATAGGTGATTATGCGTCCGCAAAAGGTCAATTTATACGGTTTAACCCGCTAAATCTGGGGCTTTGCACCAACACCCGATCATGTATAATGATCCGCAAGCATATGCCGTATGTATATATAATTTGCGAGTGAACAATGATCAAAAGCAGCTTAGCCTCTTTTCTGGCTGCGGCGCTCTTTCTTTCATTGATGGGTTGTGCGTCTTGTAATGCTGGCGGCAACAATAGCGGTGGAAGTGGTGGTTGCCGACAAGTTTTTAAATTCTGATGAATTTTTCAGAGATACTCTACGAGTTACCATGTGCCACTCTGATACCGCACCTCACTTATAATCCGTACACAGCGATTTGCGAAAACTAGGGGTGATAGCCTGGGCGCAAACATAAGGACCCGAAAAACCTCATGACAATAACTGCGCTCACAAAATCAATCATCATCACATCTGCTTGTCTATTGATCGGGTCTGGTTGCACGTTGAAGAAACCCAACTGGACCCAGCCTAGTGCGAGTGCTCGGACTACTTCTACCGGCCTCAAGCAAATCAAAGTAGACAAACAATCTTACGTAATATGCAACGATTGCATCTTGATCAAAAAAGGTCAGGTCGCGGTTCACTCAACACCCAAGAGCGTCCAAGGAATGGTCGAAAGCCTCCACATTATGGGAGATAAGGTGCAGTTTCAGGGATGGGCCGCAGATATAAAACTAAAAGGCCCGATCGATAAAATTCTGATTTTTGCCAATGATCGTCTTGTTCACGAAGGGAGCGCACTTCTGGAACGGCTGGACATCGCTAAATCACTACAAGATTCAGCCATGTTACGCAGTGGGTTTTCCGTTCTTCTGGATAAAAGTTTATTTGTAGACAGCGAGGGTAAGGAAGCATCAATTTCCGTGTTCGCCGTCAAGAAAAACAACACCGGCGTCAAACTGCCGTTCAAAAATCGTTGAAATATGATTGCATGGTCCGCGCCCCCTCAGCTAACAGGATGGGCGTTGACTGTATTGTGTCTTCCAAAAAGAAACCCATCCTTCAATGTGACTGGCATTTTGCACAGTATGGCAAGCCCCTAGTATCCTAGACACCTCATAGCGTAACAATTGACGCAACAGGAAGGTGTTTATGATGAGTGGTAAGCGTTACACAGAAGAATTAAAGATCGAAGCAGTTCACTAGGTTACGGCTCGCAGCTATAAGCTTGGCGAGGTATCGGAACGACTTTGATCCTCCCCCACTGAATTGGTCCACCGTCTATGATAGGAAACGGAGGACCAGACATGGCTATCAAGCGTCACAAACCAAAAGAAATAGTCTCCCAGCTGCGCCAGGTGGATGTGCTTGCCGGGCAAGGTACGCCTCGTATTGATGCAATCCGCGAGATCAGCATCACCGAGCAAACGCATTACCGTTGGCGCAAGCAATACGGCGGTATGGACACCAATCAACTCAAAGGGTTGAAGCGCCTGCAAAAAGAAAACGAGCGGTTACGTAAGGCCGTATCAGACTTAACCTTAGACAAACAGATATTGGCCGAGGCCACCAAGGGAAACTTCTAAGCCCCGCACGTCGTCGCCAGTGCATTGCCCCAGTGCACGCGAAGCTTGGCGTTTCCGAACGCCGCGCCTGCCGTGTTTTGAGACAGCACCGTTCGACCCAGCGTCATATTTCCATACGCCAAGCAGATGAAGACCGGCTGGTCGCCGACATGATCGAACTAGCTCGGCAATACGGGCGTCCGTCGGATCGCGGCTCTGCTTCGAGACGCTGGATGGGTGGTCAATGACAAACGTGTTGAGCGTTTGTGGCGACGTGAGGGGCTGAAGGTTCCCATAAAACAACCTAAGAAAGGCCGACTTTGGCTGAATGATGGATCGTATGTTCGCCAGAGAGCCGAGAGACGCGATCATGTCTGGTCGTATGACTTCGTGCATCACCGCACGGATGACGGACGGACATTTAGGACGCTGAACATCATCGATGAGTACAGTCGGGAATGTTTTGCGAGCGCAAGCTCAATTCCACCGATGTCATAGATGCCCTGACGGACCTGTTTATCGTGCGTGGGGTGCCGGGCTATGTGCGGTCCGACAAACGGTCCAGAGTTCATCGCCGAGGCTGTACGCAAATGGATCAGCGTCGTTGGTGCGCAGACCGCCTACATCGAACCAGGGGCACCATGGGAAAACGGATATTGCGAAAGCTTCAACGCTCGATTTCGTGATGAGCTGCTCAAAGGAGAGGTGTTCTATTCTCTGAAAGAAGGGCAGATCATCATCGAAAGGTGGCGCAAACATTACAACACCATGCGGCCACATAGCTCGTTGGGGTACCGTCCACCGGCACCAGAAACCATCATCCCAATGGACGAAAGTCCAATCATGAACTAACAATCAAACTGGACCACTCAGTGGGGGCTGATTAACTTGGCGTGACGAAGAATAGCCTGCGGGACTGGATCAAAAACACGGTGATACAGGCTCCCAACATCAAATGATTTCCGGTCAGAAAGATGAACTGCACCGACTGAAGGCCGAACTGAGGCGTGTCACGGAGGAACGCAACATCCTAAAGGAGGCCGCCGCGTTCTTTGCCAGCGAGTCCCGCAAAGATGCGCGTTCATAAAATCTCGGCTCAACAAATATCGGGTGAGCGTTGTGTGTCAAGTTTTGAAAGTTCATCGCAGTGGCTTTTATGCTTGGCTCAAATGCCCGCAAAGTCCAAGAACCATTGAAGACAAAAGGCTCGAGGGGCTCATTTAGCAGTTCTGGCTGGAAAGCGGTTGTGCCCATGGCTATCGCAACATCACCAAGGATCTGAAAGATCAGGGTGAAACCTGTGGCAAAAAATCGTGTGCATCGGATTATGCGGGGCGCAGGAATTCGCTCTCTGCGGGGCTATAACAGCCATAGAGGTTTTAAAGGTGGCGGTATCAGTCACGTCGCACCAAACACTTTGGTTCGTCAGTTCCAAGTCCAATGCCCCAACCAATCTTGGGTCACAGATTTTACCTACATCCGCACCCACGAAGGCTGGCTGTACCTGACGATTGTCTTGGACATATTCTCTCGGCAAATCATCGGTTGGAGCATGAAAAACAGTCCCCGCGCGGATCTTGTCATCGATACCTTGTTGATGGCCTTGTGGCGCAGAAAACCGAACAACAAAGTTCTGATCCATTCCGATCAGGGCGTTCAATATACCTGTTCCGATTAGCGAAAGTTCCTTGCAGACAACAACCTCAAAGCCAGCATGAGCCGCAGAGGGAATTGTCATGATAATGCCGTCGCCGAAAGCTTCTTCTCGCTGTTGAAGACGGAACGCATCAAACGAAAGATATACAAGACAAGGGCCGAGGCTCGGTCAGAAGTCTTCAATTACATTGAGCTGTATTACAACCCAAAACGTCGGCATGGAAACAACAACGGGCTATCTCCAGTCGAGTTCGAAAAAAGGCATTATAGGGAAGGTCGAAAGTGTCTAGAGAACTGGGCTCTTGCCACCTTTCAAATCGCAATAAATTGGGTGCTTAGGACAAACCTACACTCAACAAGTTGGTATTTGTGACGCATATCGCGGCCAGACCTGCTCCCAGCCATCCATGTGCCCAACACCGGAAATGATTTTTGATTTAGCGCACGGTGAAGAAACTTTTCTTACAAAGCCTACAGCTACCCAACTTGGAACCACTTCATCATCTCCTCCTGAATAGTGAATCTGAGGAACTTTCTTCAGTTGATTTGCATATGAAGCCGGATTTAATGATCCTGTAAGTTGTGAAACGTTACGGAATTTATTCAAAGCAACATGGTCTAAATTTCCCGCAACAGTACGCAAAGACAATACGTCGGACCTATGGGCTGACAGTAAGGTTGCAACTGCCCCCCCCCCCGAAAATCCAACTAGATGAAATCCAGTCACATTATATTTCTTGGCGAGTTGATCAAGGGCTTGGTTGTAACTTTGAATAACTTCATTGGAAAACCTGTGACTCGTCCAGTACTGATTATGACAGTACGTCTCCGCCTCAAGGTTGACATACTGGCAGGGACGCGGGAGATAAACAACATTCATCGATGCATCAACTGCCGCTATCTTTAGCCCCACAGGATTTATAGGCGTTGGATTGTTAGATATCGTGTATCGATCTATCCATGCAAAGCCATCCCCCTCAATGTACAGGGTTAGTTCATGCTCCTTTGAGCGTATTTTTTGAAAACTGACAAGACTGAACTTTTTCGTTTTGATCATCACGGGCGTCAATCCGGTCTGGTCTACAATAGATTTTGCCGTATTCAGCCGATTACCAATAGAGCTACTAGAGCATGCGGAAACGCTGATGACAGAAATCAATAGCAATGCAACTCTCAAAACACTCATAGAATTAGATCAACCAACAAGTAAGGAGTTAATGGAAAACAAAGTTAAATGAGCATCAACATACGGTTTAATGTTTACTTCAAGTTCCGGGGAGTTTTTGGCAATAGGTGTACCATCGGCACTTAAGGTTATGTCACCTTTATCAATATGACCTTTAACAAAATTACAGATATCATCCATCGTGTTAACGCCATTTACGTACTGCATAATTACGCGTGAATCTTCAGGGAGCCTGATCAATTCATGTTTCATATTAGGAACGAGGTTGGAATTAAGGCCAATAAGGCGAGCAACTTCCGAAACACATGGCTTGTCGCTTGCAACTTTGACCACCTGCGTTTTCGCAGCTGTAATATCAATAATACCTCTAAATAGGAGCTCTAAGACTATCTCATTCCACGCCTGTTGGATTTCATCAACCGGCATTTCAGGGTTATGTGCATTCACCGCGGCTACCAGTTCTGTTCCTGTTAAAGGAATAGGCGCAGATATAAGCAACTGAGTATAGCATGCGCAATGATACTTACCTTTTAGTGTCGCTGTCCTGTTTGAATCAGATGCATTTACCAGATCGAGTGTTTCATCTAAATTCGGTTCGTCTCCAGACTGCGTAGAATTAATATTGTACAGTGGCGTTAAAAACAAACCATCAACATCGCTAGCGCTAACATTGCGGTCAATCTTAGTTGCGTTCTTAACCAAATAGGTTTTGCGGAAGCGGCGGTTCGTTAAGAAATCTATGTACTGCTCTTGTTGGACAATACTTTCTATTTGCGACAACTTATTGGAAGCGAATTCCTTTTGGTTTCCTGAGTACATGGTTGTTACATCTGCATCTCCCAGATAATCTAAACCAAATTTCTGTGCTTTCTCCATAAACTCGTGGAAATAGCATGGGTCATTGACCTCCTCAAGATATTCATGGAATAGGTAACTTTGGTCCTGTTGAGCGATCCGCTGAATTTCTAAATCAATTTCATTTTTATAATAACCAGTTGCTTCCGTTATGTTTTCAGAAACAAAGTTGAGCATTCTTTGAGCTTCTAAGATCCGCTCATCATGCTCACTAAAAGAGCGATCATGATATAGAAGCATATCCCGCACTGTCTTAGAGGCATTCCAACCAGGAAGCGTATTGTAGCTTACATATGCAATGCCATTCTCACTGAGACACGCATCGCATAACTTTAAGATACTTTCTTGCACATCGCTGGACACCCAAGAATAAACACCGTGGACAATGATGAAATCAAACGATTGGTTTTTAAAGCTGCAGTTTTGAATTGCTTTTGCTTCAAATTCAATATTTTTAAGATTGAGCTCAGCAACGAGAGACCTAGCCGTATCAATCTGCTTTTGAGACAAATCTATCCCAGTGAATGATGCTTGGGGATATCGTGCTGCTAATGGAATGAGGTTTCCACCTGAAGCACATCCTAATTCCAAAACACGCGCTGACGACAAAGCCGCAGATGAAACCCCAAATAGTTTTGCAACAGCTGACATATGTTCTGGCGCTGAACTTGGATAACAGTGAATAGAGTATGGGATTTGGTCATAAGTCGTCATGTCGATAAAGCTCTCAAACTATTGTGTTGTAATCAAAAGAGCCCTGGGGATACTCCCAGGGCTCTCTTGTATTTTGTTTACTGGTTAAGCATCTTAGGAAATTAGAATTTCCAGCGAGCTTCAACAGTACCAGAGTGGCTACGATAATCACTCTTCATGTCGAGGTCATAAGTTGCACCGACAGACCAAGCGCCATCATCGTAGGTCAAACCAGCACCGACGTTACCGCCGAATTGAGCCACTTGAGCACCTGTCGTTTTGAAGGCTGCACCACCACCGGTATAAGTCGAGGTTGCAGTAGCTTCATCACCAGCTGCATCGTAGCTCAAACCAGCACGAACCATCGGGATGAGGTAACCGTTATTTTTCTTAATTTTGGTGTGGAGTTTACCACCAACAGCCAAAATCAGAGCGCTCACATCATCAGGGTTGACGTTCATGTTAAGAGCACCTGCGCCTGTTTCCGTATAGGAGTCATTGGAAACGCGGGTGTAAGAGATGCCAGCCGTCGGTGTGAAGAACGTCGTGCCCTTCATCTTGATCGGCATACCACCGCTAACACTCATCATGTACTGGTTGGAATTAAAGTCACCTGTAGCCGTACGGGTCAGTGCAGCAATGGTGATCGTGCGGCTTGTGTCGCTTTGATTGCGAGCATAACCAACGGAACCATCGACATAGAACTTATCGGTGGTGTAATCGCCATAGACGGTGAGCTGATAGCTGTTGATGTCTGTCTTTGCGTTACCAGTACCTTTACCATCGACATCCGTGTTGGCGTAGGTCACAGAGGCACCAAGACGAGACTTGTCGGTGACTTGTTTGTCGAGACCAACAGACATGCCCAGGGTATCAGCATCATAACCTCTGACGCCCTTATGGGTGCTTTGACGGGTCCAGTTACCAAAAGGTTTGGCCCAGAAAGCTTTGGACATAGCGCCATCGCCGGAAGCAAAACCGGTTTGGTCAGCAGCCGCATATTGAGAACCAGAACTTGAGCGCATCATCGCCAAGCGATTGGATGCAACACCGATGATTTGTCCACCCGTGCTGATGGCTGCAGAAGAACCTGCACCCAAGGTGTCAGCTTGAAGGGCAACCGTTTCAGCGGCGGTCTTTGCCACAGAACCACCCGTATTCAGAGCTGTGGTAAATGCGGCAAGCGCTGTAGCATCGCCAGTCGCAACAGCGGCGCTAGCATTGCTAAGTGCCGTTGCTTCCGTGGTGGTGATACCCAATGCAGTTGCTGTTGCAGCTGTAGACTTGGCCGTTGCCGTAATCACAACGTCCTGAAGTGTAACCGTACCGTTGTAGGTGGCTGCTGCACCATCAACAACAGTATAGTCCGTCAGAGCCGTATCCGTGATCGTAAATGCTGCCAATTCAGCCGCACTGATGTTTGCACCACCAGAATTTACGAGGGTCAAGTGACCGGACGTAAAGTCAGCAGGAGCGTTAAGCGTGATCGTGTTGGCACCCGTGGTTGTTACAACCAGGTCACCCACGATGACGTTGCTAGAGGCAACGGTGGAAGAACCATACGTCCAGCCACTGCCAAGAGTAATCGTCGTGCTGTTGGTATTGGCCATCGTGGTTGTTGTGGATGTAACCGTGTTTTTGAAGGTTACATTGGCTGCATCAGCTGTCGTAAAGGCAGCTGTAGCAACAGTGTTATCAAACGTGGCGACACCAGAGGCACCGATAGCAATGGTACCAAGCGGAGTTACGCTGCCAACCTTGCTAGCAAACGTGACGCCTGTTGTGTTGGAAACCGTGGCGACACCACCACCTTCGATAAGGCCTGTGATGGTTTGAGCGGTCGTACCGTCAAACGTCGCATCCTTACCAGCGGCGAGCGTCATAGGAGCCGTGACGTTTTTAGCAAACGTACCATCACCGGCACCCATTGTAATGCCTGTCGTCGACGTTACGTTGCCATCAAAGTTAACAGCATCAACTGCACCGGTCGTGATCGTATTGGCATAGACATCGCCCGTGAAGGTCGAAATACCATCAGTGTGCGTCAAAGTGCCGATCGCTGCCGAGCTCGTACCGATCGAACCAATCGTCGTTACGTTGGCTGCATGGGTGTTGTTGATGACCAAGGTACCTTCACCAGCAGCGCCAGCGACAACCGAGCCAATCGTACGAGCAGCGGTGCCCGTCAAATTCGCCGTTACCGTACCGGCTGCACCAGCCGCACCACCAGCACTTGTGCCAGTCGCACCCGCAGTACCCGCAGCGCCATCATCCAGCGTCAAAGAGCCTGAAATACCGCCTTCAAAGCTTCCGGTCACGGAAGCACCCGCACCACCTTTACCACCGATGCCCGTCGTACCAGCACCACCAGTACCACCAGCGCCTGCTGTCAGTGTAACGTTACCCGTCAGGTCTGCGGAAAGGGTCGAACCGATCGTACCACCGGCACCACCGACACCACCTGTGCCAGCGCCCGTACCAGCACCACCAGTACCACCAGCGGCACCCGTGACTGCCAAGTTACCTGTGATTGCTGCAGTAATATCGGTAATCGTCAGCGCACCACCGGCACCACCAACACCGCCATTTGCGACGCCAGAAGCACCACCAGTACCAGCTGCGCCACCGACGACAGTCACATTACCGGCAACAGCACCTGCCGAAATATCAGTCAGCGTCACGGCACCACCGGCACCGCCAACACCACCAAGTTTGGTATTTGCGTCGCCGAGACCACCAACACCACCGGCGCCAGAAGTCAGGGTCGTGTTTCCGGTCACACCGCCCGTAAGGTCGGTCACGGTAACAGCACCACCAACACCACCAACACCGCCAGTGTTGGCCGCGCCACCGGCGCCACCGGCGCCACCGGCGCCACCGGTTACGTTCACAGCACCTGTGACCAGACCCGTAAAGGTGTTAGAGCCCGAACCGACAGCACCACCAGCGCCACCGTCTTGTGTAACGTTTGCGTTACCAGCACCACCAGCACCACCTGTCATATTCAGGTTGGTTACGGTCGTTGCGCCGGTTTGCAGGTGCGTTGCGACAGCACCACCAGCACCACCGGTTGCCGCAGCATCGCCAACCGCACCAGCACCACCCGTGACGTTATAGGTCGTCGCCGTTGTCGTTCCGACAAATGCCGTCGCCGTCACAGCGCCACCAGCATCATTCTCGATGGCTGCGCCACCTTCGACACTAAAAGTCGTCAGGTTGGTGTTGCCTGTGATCGTCGCCAGCGTAATGGCACCACCAGCTGTGCCAGATACGGCTGCACCGCCACCAATCGTCAACGAACCACCTTTGGCTGCGGAACCATCATCGACGTTACCGACAACATCAAAAGTCAAATCATCACCAGTGAGCAACGCTTTTTGCGTCATAGCAGACCCACTTGCGATGGTGATGGACGCAAGCCCAGTGTTAGTCGCACCCACATTATCGTTAAAGGTCACGCCAGAGGCATGCGTGTTTGAAACGACCACCACACCTTGGCCATCACCGCCAGCAATAATATCACCCAACACAGTTTGTGCTGTGGTGCCATCAAAGGTGGCCGTCGCGACATTTGTCGCCGTGGTCAGGGTGATCCCGCCCGTTGCCGACACGTTACCTGCAAAGGATGCAGAAGCCGCGCCATCGGCGTGAGCCGTAATATTGATTGCACCCGCGGTGTGGACCGAACCAACGGCACCATCAAAGTTAGCCGTAGCAGCAGCGCCCTGACCCAACACGTTGATCGTCGCTGCGTCAACGGTGCTGGAGAACGCGGCATTACCACCAAGCGCTGCGGTACCAACGTTCAATGTGAGGATTTCGTTGGTCGTACCAATCGCGCTCGCAAACGTCGTCAGGTTGGTTCCACCAGACGCTGTCACAACACCACGTGCCGTAGCATCCGTGGAATTAATCGTACCCGTGACGGTCTGTGCTGCCGTGTTGACAAAATTCAACTGCGCATTGGCGGCCGTACCGGCAAGGATAATTCCGCCCGTTGCCGTAACCGTCGCACCATTGAGGTTAACAATCGCAGCGGCGGTCGAACCCGTAATCGTCGTCGCCCCCGTCAAGGTCGCATCGCCCGACGCGGTCAACGTGGTTGTCGAACCTGCTTTAGCTGCTGCGGTAATTGCCGTCGTCCCACCAACCGTCAAAGCGCCGGTGTTGGTCATCGACATGGCGCCAGCCGCTGTCGTCATCGAGTTAACTGCGCTCAAATTGCCAACGATGCTCGTCGTGCCACTGACCGCCAGTGAAACAGCGCCACCGCTACCACCATCCGTATTTGTGATGGTGATGTTACTTGCAGCACCCGTCAACGCGATGGAGCTCACACTTACAGCCGCATCGGTCGTCGACGCAGACGTAACCAGGAGATCACCAGTTGTACCGGTAATGGCAGCAACAGTCTTAACCGTACTGGCGTTAGAAACCGTAAAGTCAAAAGTGACGATGTTTACGTTGTCCGTCCCCGCCGCGGCCGACGTGTCGTCGCCGGTGGCCGTATCCCAGGTCGAGGCCTGCGTCAGGGTCCAGTCAGCAGCTTGCGCCGAACTCACCCAGCCCAAAGATGCAACAGCGACCAACGCCGTTCCCACCATAAGTGACTTTTTAAAATTATTATTCGATACAGAACTCATCGTCCTCGGTCCCTTTTCAATGCGCTTAAAACTCAGCGATCGCCCCCAGAAATAAAGAGCAGTTAAACTTGGAAACTAAAATTTACAAACAAATACCTTTTGCACAGATCACGTCATTCAACAGAATCAAACCAAACTCTATACACCCCAACGATTAACACCTGCCTGACATCAAAAACAAGTTACAACAAGACCTTCACGAAACAAAACTGGCGGGTGTGTCTTTACGGCAACACTCCCTCGCAGGATGCAATCCGATTGTACTACTTAATATCCTTAAGAGCTTTAGTAAGGCCTTTAAGGGAAGCATCTACAGCCGTAAGCTTCTGTGTCCCCCACGGACGAAACCCAACCTTCAACGTATTGCCTGCCTTCAACTCCTTAAGAAGTTTAGCATCCAATACCAAGCTGGCATCACAACCCGCATTCGTGCACTGCAAAAAAGGCACCGGTATCTCGGCACCAGCATCAACCTGCAGCAACGCGCCAGGTCGCAAATCCACCCCCAAAGGCATCTGGATACTCATATATGGAGCCCGTTTCTTCGTCGTAGCATCCGTGGAATAGACAATCGTCAGCCCAAGAACCCGGCCAACCACTTGCTCCTTACCATCAACAACTTTTGTCAAGAATCGCTGTTGCGCAATACGGCATGTCTCTGGTTTTTTGGTGTCCACACAGACTTTTTTCCACGTGGGCCCTTCTTGGGCTTGCACTTCACTCACCACAAACAAAATCGACACCAAGGCAAATATGGATAAAATAATATGTCGCACAATCAATCCTCTATATTAAATACGCGGGCGCTCAATCAGGCTCAAAGCGGTTAAGATTGAGCGTCCTTAATTATCACGGAGAAAAAACCGTATACCAGAAACCAAACCCCAGCAAGGCCTCATAATCCCTCATTTCAATGAGTTTTGTTGACCGCAAACAGACCAAGAAATTACCTTTCGCCACACCTTTATATATACTGCTAAGGATGCTTACCTTGTCAAACGCCTCCCAAGCCTTTTGCCCCAAGGCCTAATCTCAGGCCAGCGGCCCAACAAAATGACCCTTAGCACACAAGCAACACCTTGCCCCCCTTGCCTTTCTTCAAATTAAGGCAGCACAGCTTCAACAACCTTCTCGCCGCCCATCAGCACCCCAGTTCGTGCAACCGACGAAAACCCTCCCCGCCGCCATCCTCGATTCTAGGGTTCTCCTGGAACCTAAACTTTTCCCCGATGGCTTGCAGACTCGAATGCGCGTAACGCTGCAACACCCGATGATCCCGATGACCGTTCAGGGCACCCACCTCAGGTTTGGTCAAGCGCAGCTCTACGAATCGGCTAACCGCCTCATGACGCATATCATGAAGCCATAAACCATCGATTCTACTCTTTTCACCAAACGCCGCCACAATGGCTTCACCGCTCTGGACGCCGTGACAAAAACACCTCCGTATGCGAATCGACCGCCAGCCCCTCAAGCACCTTGCCAAGTTGACCTTGCTCCCGCTTGCAGGATCTGGAAGTTGGCTGCTTACCCTGTGCATACCCGGATAAAAAAACGGCTTAGCCAATGAAGGCTAAACCATTGATATTATTGGTTTCGGGGGGAGGGTTTGTTCAAGATTCTACATTACGCTGAAACGTGTAACCAAATGCGCCTCAAGCGGGCCTGCGCAGAACGCGATGTTTCGTTTATTCTTTCACGCTCTGCATTGAAACGAATGTCGAGGTCGACGCCACGTGTGGCAGGGCCGATATGCGTTCGGCCAGCACCTCGCGGTAGGCTGCGATATCCTTGGTTCGGATCTTCAGCAGGTAGTCGAACCCACCGGCGATCATGTGACAACTTTCCACCGCACCAAGTTTTTGCACCGCCACGTTGAACGCCGCGAGCGACGGCGCGCGGGTGTCGCTCAACGAAACCTGCACAAAGGCGACGTGCGCCTCGCCCAGTTTTTCAAAATTCAGCCGAGCATGATAGCCAAGAATGTACTGTTCAGCCTCCAGGCGTTTGAGCCGCGTCTGGCATGGAGATTTTGAAATGCCCACGGCTTCGGCCAGGCGCGCCAGGGTCATGCGCCCGTCGGCGGCGATCAAATCAAGAAGCTTTCGGTCGACACGATCCATGGTCCCCCCAGTATAAAATCCCGAATTTTTATATATTGCAGGAAATTACACTAATTTAGACAATAGACTAAGGTAAATTACCTCAAATACACCCATATGAGGGAAATCGTTTTACAACGGCAATGGTAATGTTTGCGATCATCCATATAAGGGGCTCGCCATGTCCGATCCATCTCATCGTCCTCAGGTCAAACGCGTTGCAGAGTTCCCTGCCTCAACGCATCCGTCGCCTTATCGCGACGCGGCAATCTTGCCCGCCGCGGCCCCAGAGCAAGCATTGGTGCAAGCCTTCCTCGACGAACCCACGCTGGATCTCTTGGCGCGCAAGCAGGCCGAGGCGTTGGCGGGGGACTTGATCCGTGCCGCGCGGGGGCATGGTGGCCTGGGGCGTTCCGGGTTGGGCATGATGGAACGATTGATGGCGGCCTTCAACCTGTCCCAGGACGAGGGCCGCGGGTTGATGGAACTGGCCGAGGCCTTTTTGCGTATACCCGATTCCACCACTCGCGACGCGTTGATTGCCGATAAAATTTGCGGGCGCGATTGGCATACACCCAAGGCTCATGGATTTATCCGCGTGGCCGCAATAGCGTTGGCGACCGCCGCCGCGATCCTCAATCCACAGGCAAACGGTGCGTTGCGCAAAGCTGTGCGGTACCTGTCGCGTCCCATGGTGCACCGGGGGGTGTGGCTATCCATGCGCGTGATGGCGCAGCAATTCGTTTTGGCGCCATCCATCGCGCCGGCCCTCGCCAAAAGCCACAAGACGCCGGAGGTTCTCTATTCCTTCGATATGTTGGGCGAGGCGGCGCGAACGCACACAGACGCCGCGCGCTACTTGCGATCATACAGCGAGGCGATCAAAACCGTCGGCACCATGGCAGTCCAAACCAATCCGAATGACAACAGTGGCGTATCGATCAAGCTTTCCGCGCTGTCTTGTCAGTATAAAACCAGCAAGTGGCCCCACCTTCGCACCACCCTGTACCCGGTTATTTTGCAGCTGGCGGTCCAAGCGCGTGCGGCCAATGTCGCGCTGACCATTGACGCCGAAGAAGCCGCGCGGCTGGAACTGTCGCTGGCGTTGGTTCGCGATCTGGTCCACGCGCCCGAGTTGGCGGGCTGGGATGGATTGGGTGTGGTGGTGCAAGCCTATGGTCTGCAAGCCGGGGCCGTCATCGACACGCTGGGCGAACTGGCTGCGCAGACGGGCCGCAAGATTGCCGTGCGGTTGGTCAAGGGTGCCTATTGGGATGCGGAAATCAAGATCGCCCAGGAAAAGGGACTATCGACATTCCCGGTATACACCCGCAAAGCGCACACCGATTTGGCCTACCTGCACCATGCCCGCACCTTGTTGGGCATGACCGACCGGCTGTACCCGCAATTCGCTACCCACAACGCCGCGACCCTCGCGGCGGTGGAGGTGATGGCGGGGACACAGAACGTGCAGGACTTCGAAGTCCAACGCCTGCATGGTATGGGCGCGGCGATCCATCAGGCCCACCGCAACCGCCATGGTCGCAAGTTGAGGATCTACGCCCCCGTCGGCGTGCATGACGATCTGCTCGCCTATCTGGTTCGGCGGCTGCTGGAAAATGGCGCGAACGCATCGTTTCTGCACAAACTCAGCGACACCGGCACGGACGTGGCCGAATTGGCGCAAACGCCTTACGACCATGTTATAGAACAAGGCGACGCCCCCGCCTTGCGCACCGGGGATGGCCTGTTCGCGCCTCAGCGCGCCAACAGCCGGGGATGGAATCTTGACAATCCGGCGGTGCTAAGCGCCCTCACCCCGGCAAACGCCACCCTGCCGCCACGCCCCGAAGACACAACCTTAGCCCAAGCCGACGCAGCCTTTAGCGCGGCCCGCAGCGCAACAAAGCATTGGGCCGCACAAAGTGGCACGACACGCGCGGCGGTGCTCGACGCCATTGCCGACGGGCTGGAGGGCGAAGCACCCGCCCTCTTCACGCTGCTGGCCCAAGAAGCGGGCAAGACCATCGACGACGCCGTTGCCGAGCTGCGCGAAGCGGTGGACTTTTGCCGTTATTACGCCGCTGGCGCGCGTACCTTGGCCAACGACTGTCGGCCCCGCGGCGTGGTTGTGGCGATCTCGCCGTGGAATTTTCCGCTGGCTATCTTCACCGGCCAAGTGGCGGCCGCGCTGGCGGCGGGCAATAGCGTGATCGCCAAGCCAGCAGAACAGACGCCGCGCATCGCAACGCTTGTGGTGCACATCATGCACCAGGCTGGCGTACCGACAGAGGTTTTACACCTGCTGTGCGGGCCGGGCGAAACCCTTGGCGCACATCTGACCCAATGTGGACAGGCGGATATGGTGGTGTTCACCGGCTCAACCGAAACGGCGCAGCGGATTGGCGTGGCGATTTCACGTTCAACTCAACCCGGTGCGCCGTTGTTGGCCGAAACCGGCGGCCTTAATGCCATGATCGTGGATTCAAGCGCGCTTTTGGAACGCGCGGTGGACGACATCGTCGCGTCGGCGTTCCGCTCCGCCGGGCAGCGATGCTCGGCCCTGCGCATGCTCTATGTGCAAGACGACATCTACAAGCCGCTGCTGGCCATGCTGATCGGCGCCGCCGAGGCACAAACCCTAGGCGACCCACTGGACTTCACCGTCGACATCGGGCCAGTGATCGATGTTGAAGCCAAGGCGAATATCGACACCCATGTGGACGAAGCCCGCGCCAGCGGTCGACTGATCTGGCAGGGCAATGCGCCGCACGGTATGTTCTGCGCCCCGGCGATCATTGAACTGCCCACCATCACGGCTTTGCAACGAGAAGTGTTCGGACCGGTGCTGCACATCGCCCCCTACCCTGCGGGTGGCGAAGACCAAGTGGTCGCCGATATCAATGCCTGCGGCTACGGGCTGACGTTCGGCGTGCACAGTCGGATCGCCCTGCACTATCAGGCATGCGCCCACGCCAGCACGGCCGGCAACATCTACATCAACCGCAACCAAATCGGCGCGATTGTCGGCAGCCAGCCTTTCGGTGGTCATGGACTTTCCGGCACCGGACCGAAAGCCGGGGGGCCGCTGTATCTGGGTGCGTTCACCCTCGACCATGACCCGGACGTTTCGTCGAGCGCGCAGAATATGGCGGGCCCAGACGGTGAGGAGAACCTCTACCGCACGACTCCAAGAGGACCCATTCTATGCCTCGATCCCGACCCGCAAAGACTGTCGGCGCTTGTCGCGCGCATTGAGGCGACGGGTAATACGGTTGTCGCGGCGTCCTCACTTCCCAAAACCCTGAGCGGCATTTCAGCGGTCATGGTAGAAGAAGATAGCGGCTTGGATGTGATGGCGCTGCGCAGCCTCATCGCGTCCACGCCCGGTCCGCTGATCCCCTTGATCGGTGACATGGGCGCGACGGCGTGGCTTTACACGGAGACGCACCACTGTACCGATCTCACGGCATCTGGGGGAAACACACAATTGCTGACAAGGCCCGGCTGAACCATATCCTCCATGAAGGAAAACGTTCAGTTGACCCAAAGGTTTTGACGACGGACACTCCGCCTTCGACAACGGTGCTGTGGATGTACGATTTTCAGAAGGACGGATGATGGAAAAAGAGCTGAACGACCAGAGCCCGCCCATTGTTGTCATCGGCGCGGGCGTTGTGGGCGTGATGACAGCCTATTCCCTGGCCAAACGTGGCCATCGTGTCACCGTCATCGATCAGTTGAGGGGACCGGCGGAGTTGTGCAGTCACGCAAATGCCGGGGTTTTAGCCGTGGGCCATGCAACGGCCTGGGCGCGACCTGAAGCAATCGGATCCATTTTCCGCGCGTTAATGGGACGTGAGCCCTCGGTGCGCATCACGCGATTATGGGATCCGGCGCTTTGGCGCTGGGGGATCGATTTCCTTCGCCACTGCACGCCGTCGGCCCATCGCGCCAACACCGCAAAGCTCATGCGGCTCAGCCGATACAGTTGCGATCAGCTGGCGTCTTTTGAGACCGATATGGGTCTGCCGAAAGAAACTCGACAAGAAGGCGGGCTCTATCTCTTTCAAAAGACGGCGCAGTTCCAAGCCCATGTTTCTTCGCTTGAAGATCAAGATCATGGCGCGCAGCAAGTCCTCGACTGTGACGGCCTGATCGCACACGAACCTGGATTGGCTTCAATGGCGGAGATGTTCGTGGGCGGCGTTTTGAGCCCAGCCGACGCCGTTGGCGATTGCCGCCTATTTACCGTGCGCACCCACGATTATCTGGCACAGACCGGGCGGGTCACGTTTATGTTCAATACAACCGTCACCGGCTTCCAGCGCCGCGAAGCCCGCATCGACGCGGTAAAAACCGACCACGGCGAAGTACCTTGCGCCCAAGTCGTGCTCGCCACCGGGGTGGAGACCCCCGACCTCACCCGTCCTCTCGGCTTTAACCCGCTCATCTATCCGGTGAAGGGCTATTCGAGCACCTGGCGCATTCTTGACCCTGCGGGCGTGCCGAGACTTCCGTTCATCGACGAGACCGAGCTGGTGTCGGTGGCGACCTATGGCGAGCGGTTGCGGGTCACCTCGATCGCTGAATTCGCGGGCCGTGACAGAACCCTGCCCGACGACCGGATCGCGCACCTCAGCAATTATGTTCGGCGCGCTTTCGGCTCCGCGATTGATACCCAGACACCCGAGTTCTGGACGGGTTTGCGCCCATCCACCCCTGCGGGGCCACCTTATCTCGGACGCGTGCGCAGCGCTGAAAACCTGTGGATCAATGCCGGGCACGGGCAGCTCGGTTGGACCATGTCATTGGGCAGCGGAGAAATACTCGCGCAGCTGATCTCGGGCACAGCGCCGGCTCTTACTGGGGTTTCGGCGCAAGCGCGCTGGCTTGAGCCCGCATAAGAACACAAGGATGAAAGTTCTTTGCGCTGAATGAAGCAGAGCTAACCGGGCGTTAGGCCACGCAGGCGTTCCGAACGACGGCGCAGCAGTTCCAGAACCGTTAGCAGTACGATCGACACCATCACCAGCAACGTTGCCACCGCCAAAATAGTGGGGCTGATCTGTTCGCGAATGCCCGACCACATCTGGATGGGGACGGTGCGTTGTTCCGGTCCGGCGATGAACAGCACGACGACGACTTCATCGAACGAGGTGATGAAGGCGAACAACGCCCCCGACACCACGCCCGGCGTCACCAGCGGCAATACGACCTTGAAAAAAGTGCGCACCGGCGATGCACCCAGGCTCGCCGCCGCACGGGTTAAGGAATGATTGAATCCGGTCAACGTCGCCGTCACGGTGATCACCACAAACGGAATGCCCAGCGCCGTGTGCGCCAAAATCACTCCGGTATAGGTCTGGGTCAATTGGTACTTGGAAAAGAAGAAGAACATACCGGCGGCGGAAATGATCAACGGCACGATCATCGGCGAGATCAGCACCGCCATGATCGGCACCCGATACGGCATATATCGGCTGGACATCCCCAGTGCTGCAACTGTGCCCAACGTCGTCGCCAGCAGGGTCGAGAAAATGGCGACGATAAAGCTATTCCTAATCGCACCCAGCCACGAATCCGAGGTAAAGAAGTCCTCATACCAACGCAGCGAATATCCTTCGGGGTCGAACGCCACCATCGCTTTGGTAAACGTAAAGTACGGCTCCGCATTGAAGCTGAGCGGAACGATCACCAAGATGGGGCCAATCAAAAATATAAAGATAAACGCACACACGGTGCGAAACGTGTAATGCCAAACGCGTTCGGGCCCGGTTGCATAGGGTGGAGGCGCCATAATTGTTTTCCTCTAGCCCAGCTTCATGTTGTCGATGCCGACCAGGCGGTTGTAGAGCATATAAAGCGCCACCACGATGCCCAGCAATATCGAGCCGATGGCCGCCGCCAAGCCCCAATTGAGGGATTGCTGCATATGATAGGCGATGAAGTTTGTGATAAAGCGACCCGATTGACCACCCACCAGCGCAGGCGTGATGTAATAACCAATCGACAAGATAAACACCAAAATCGAGCCCGCGCCGATGCCGGCCAACGTCTGTGGAAAATATACCCGGCGAAACGCCGTCAGCGACGTTGCGCCCAAAGATCGCGCCGCGCGCATAAAACTGGGTGGGATGGTTTTCATCACCGAATACAGCGGCAATACCATGAACGGCAACAAAATGTGCGTCATCGCGATGATGGTGCCGGTTTTGTTGTAGATCAACTGCAAGCGGTTGTCGTCGCTCAACAGGCCCACAGCCACCAAAATGTCGTTGAGCACCCCCTGGCTCTGCAAGATGGCAATCCAAGTGGTGGTCCTCACCAGCATCGATGTCCAAAACGGTAGCAGCACCAAGATCATCAACAGGTTGGCTTGGCGCATCGGCAGGTTCGCCAGCAAGAAGGCAATCGGATAGCCCAAGACCAAACACATCAACGTGATCAGCGCGCTCATCCATAAGGTGCGCACAAACAAATTCACATAAATTTCCATGTGCTCCGGCTTGGATACGATGTCCCCATCAGGGGCGTATTGCATATCGATTGCCGACAGATAATAAGACAACGTGTACGGAGCAGATTCACGCTGGATCAGCAGCCACACGTCTGGATTTTCCCAGCGCTTATCGGCTTTCAGCAGTGCGGCCTTGTACGGGCCTTGCGTCATGGTCTTGGCTTTGCGCGCGGACTTCATAACCAGGGATCGCATGCCGCCAATTTCGTAATTCAAACGACTGGCGACGTGACCGATGGTGCGTTCCTTGCTGCCTTTGGCAAGGTCCTCAACGGCCGCAGCGAACACCGCCTCATCCGGCAGTCCAACACCGTCCCAGCCGCTCAGGGCTTGAGAGGTCTTGGGCATATAAGTAATGACTTCGGGATTGTCCACGCTGCGCGTCAGCATGTCCAAAATGGGCAGCACGAACGACATCAGCAAAAACGCGAACAAGGGTGCCACCAACAACAGCGCCTTAATTTTATTGCGGCGTTGGGCGCGGCGAAGGCTCACCTTCAACGGCACGCCGTCGGCGGTGGTCAGGCCATCATCTGTCGTGGTCGCGACGTCGTTCACCTTAAATCCCTCTGCTCATAACTGAACAATGCGGTGGAATGAGAAGGGAGGCGATCCCCCCTTCTCAACCCGATCTGTGTGCTTATTTGGCGAGCCAAGCGTTGAAACGCTCGGTCAGCTCGTCAAGGTGATCCGCCCAAAATGCATCGTCTTTCGGCAATGCGGTCTTGAAGTTCGGACCATAAGTCGGCATGTGGGGCTTCATTTCGATGCCCGTGGCAAGGTGCGTGGACACCAAAGCCGCCGAAGATGCGCGCGCCGGGCCGTACGAAATGTACTTGGCCTGATCGGCGAGACGCTGGGTATCGGTGGCAAACTTCAGGTAGCCCTTAACTTTTTCCATCTTGCCCTTGGGAACAACCCAGCCGTCCAATTCAAAGACTTGCGCATCCCAAATGATCTTGAACGGTTGCTTTTCGTTGACCGCAGCGTTGAAGATACGACCGTTGTAGCCCGAACCGAAGGCCACTTCTTTGTCGGCCAGAAGCTGAGGCGGTTGCGCGCCTTCTTCCCACCAGATCACCTGATCTTTAATGGTATCAAGCTTGGAGAATGCCCGTTGAATACCGGCTTCGGTGCGGAGCATTTCATAGACCTTGCCAGCCGGAACGCCGTCAGCCATCAAAGCCCATTCCAGATTGTTGATCGGCTTTTTCTGCAAAGCGCGCTTGCCCGGGAAGCCCTTGAGGTCGAACACGTCGGCAATGGTCGAAGGCATTTTGCCCTTGAACATTTCCGTGTTGAACGCGACGATGTTGGAATAAACAATCGACGCGACGAAGCACTCACCCAGTGCACCGGAGATGAAATCCTTGCTCGCCGGGGTGCCATCGGGGGCGGCGGCGAGAATCTTGTCGGCATCGATGATATCAACCAAACCTTCATCGCATGCGATCTGTGCTTCGGACGGCAGCATGTCAACCACGTCCCACGTCACGTTGTTCGCTTGAACCTGTGCGCGCAGACCGGCCAGGGCCGCCTGGGACTTGTCCACGTTGATGATTTTGTCACCATTTTTTTTCGTCCATGGCTCGTGATACGCCTTGGTTTGGCTTTCCGTATAGGCCCCACCCCACGACACGATGCTCAGTGTGTCGGCAGCTTGAGCTGCGGTGGAAACCATTCCCGCGACAGCCACAATGCCAATATTAGCGATCAATTTATTCATTATTGGATTCTCCCTTTCCAGAATTATCAGGCGTCCAGCGCACGACAATCGTCACGCGCCCAGCCCACCGTGATGGTCGTGCCCCGTTTTAAGGCCGGATGGCCCACGGCGTTCGGGGTTTTGATGATGAATTCGTTATTACCGCACACAAAAACGCGGGTGCGCAGGTGGTCGCCCAGATAGATGACCTCGCGCACTTCGGCTTCGTAGATATTGGGTAGGCTGCCCGCTTCGGGTTCGATGAACACGCGCTCGGGGCGCAACGACAAGGTCGATTTTTCACCCATGCCTGCGACGTTGACCGGCAGCGCGTCAATGACTTCACCGGAATCCACACGCACCTTGCACGCCGTGTCCGACAATTCCACCACATCGCCAATCAAGCGATTGTTTTCGCCGATAAACGAAGCGACAAACGCGTTATCTGGTTTTTCGTACAGAACGCTCGGTTCCGCCAACTGTTGCACGATGCCATCTTCAAACACCGCGATGCGGTCCGACATGGTCAGCGCTTCCGATTGATCATGGGTGACGTAGATCATGGTCACGCCCAACTCTTCGTGGATGTGCTTGATCTCGTACTGCATTTCTTCGCGCAGGCTTTTGTCCAGTGCGCCAAGGGGCTCATCCATGAGCACGATTTCGGGCTCGAACACCAATGCGCGCGCCAACGCCACACGTTGCTGTTGGCCGCCGGACAGTTGCGCCGGGCGACGGTCACCGAATTCCTCAAGACGCACCATCGCCAAGGCGCGGTTGACTTTTTTAGCCACCTCCGCACGGCTTAAGCGACGCACTTCCAAAGGAAAAGCCAGGTTTTCCGCCACGCTCATGTGCGGGAATAGGGCGTAGTTCTGAAACACCATGCCGATGCCACGCTTGTGCGGCGGGACGGTATTGATTGGTTCATCACCGAGGAGAATCTGTCCGTGGGTTGGAACTTCGAACCCCGCCATCATCATCAAGCATGTCGTTTTGCCCGAACCGGATGGGCCCAAAAGCGTAATGAATTCACCACTTTTAATGTCGAGATTGAAATCTTTTACGACCAACGTCTCGCCGTCGTAACTCTTTTGCACATTTACAAAACGTACGAAGGCCTCCTCGGATGACGGTTCGCTCGTTTCAGGCTCAGGCACAGGTATTCCCCCCTAGGTATTTTCTTCAATCAAAGTATGTGAGCGCGCTCCCAACACTCGCATACAGCAACATTTTGTTAAAAAAACATATGCAGGTAATATTGTGAAGAGAAAACTTCAGAATTTTCATATTAATTTAAATTTCATGTAGAAATATTAACATTACTAGTCAATATATGTAACGGCATGAAGAAAATTTTACACAATATCCTGACATATGCTTCTATACCAACATTACTTAGAAGGCACTTCTACCAAACGATATACTATTAATTTTTACTTATTTATCATTTTAGATTATCATCCGAACTGATTTTTGCGAGACAAGCTGAGAAGGATACCGGGGCATGCAATCGATCTTCATTCGTATGGGACTCGCCTTCGTCGGTGCCGTAACCCTCTTGATGGTGGCCGCATATTTCTGGTGACGATGGTTCGTGTGCCTGTCCCCGCTTATGCCTATCGTTTCAATTCCATCGCCACAGCGTCGACGGCATCTTTGGCGATGCGCACAATTTCCGAGGCTTCGTCCACGCTCAGGCACAGCGGCGGTGCAAACCCCAATATGTCGCCCTGAGGCATGGCACGTGCAATCAGCCCGCGTTCAAGGCATGCCGCAGAAACACGTATGCCAATTTTCTGTGCAGGATCGAAGAGGGTTCGTGTTTGTCGATCCTTGACGAACTCCAATGCTGCTATCAACCCCTCGCCACGCACGTCGCCAACAAGTTCGTGATCGCCCAGGGCGCTCTTGAGCATACGGTTGAACGCCGCGCCGACGTCGCGCGCATTTTGCACCAAGTTCAATGTGTCGATCAGTTCCAGGTTTGCTACACCTGCGGCCGCGCAGATGGGATGAGCAGAGTAGGTCCAGCCATGACCGAACGAGCCCATTTGGTCGGTGCCGTCTTCAAGTACCTTCCACATCCGATCCCCGATAATCACCCCCGACAGCGGCGCATAGGCACTCGTCAGGCCCTTAGCTGTGGTAATGAGATCCGGCTTCATCCCGTAATGGTCTGATCCGAACATGGTGCCCAAACGACCAAACCCGGTGACCACTTCGTCGGCCACAAGCAAGATGTCATACTTGTTCAACACCGCTTGAATTTTCGCCCAGTACCCTGACGGTGGTGGCACGATGCCCCCGGTTCCTAAGATCGGCTCGCCGATAAATGCCGCAACCGTTTCCGGGCCTTCGCGTACAATCATCGTTTCCAGGTTATCGGCGCACTGCTGAGAGAATTGCTCTTCGCTTTGCGATGCGTCCTCGCGGCGAAAATAATAGGGCGCATCGGTGTGAAGGATCGGCGCGCGCGGCAAGTCATAGGCATTGTGAAACAGCTCCAGCCCGGTCAGGCTACCGGTCATAACGCCCGAGCCATGATAGCCGCGCCAGCGCGAGATGATTTTCTTCTTCTCAGGCCGTCCGAGGATGTTGTTGTAGTACCAGATCAACTTGATGTTGGTTTCGTTTGCGTCCGATCCAGACAGGCCGAAGTAAACGTGGTTCAAGCCCTCAGGCGCGCGATCGCAAACCATTTTGGCGAGCGTGATGGACGCCTCTGTGCCATGACCGACGTAGGCATGATAATACGCCAGTTCATGGGCTTGGCGCGAAATGGCCTCGGCGATTTCGGTGCGCCCGTAGCCAACGTTGACGCAATAAAGCCCTGCGAAACCATCCAGGCTTTTGATGCCCTTGGTATCGGTGATGTAGACGCCTTCGCCGGTTTGGATGACGCGCTGGGGCAAATCCCCACCGGAAAATTGCGAAAAATGCGTCGATGGGTGCGCAAAGTGATCGCGATCCATGCGTTCCAGGTCATCCATATTCTTGATATCGGTCATCGTATTCCCTTTAAATAACAGGCGTTCACACGTGTGCAGATGTATTTGGTGTCCACAAAGGGATTGCCCCCCAATCGTCCGCCTTCGCGGACTGGATCAGATTGCTTGCGCCCGCACACGATGCATAACGTGTCTTCATGCTAACGTGGACACGGCAGTGGGTATTTTTGAACTTAGGGGCGATGGCCAGGAAATTAACGCTGCGCAAAGCCGATTTACAGAAAGAACGTCTGCACAGCGCTATCTGGCAGGTTTCGGAGCCGCTTGCAGCAGCGATTCCAGCGGGAGCACGCGATTTGTTTTCACCGGTTTGGTGACCACCAACGTGACGTAACGGTCAATGCCGATGCCTGCGTCCAACAGCCCTTCCATGAGCAGTTGATAGCCTTCCATATGCGGCGAGACCACCCGCATAAGGTAATCGATGGACCCGCCCAAGGCCCAGCACTCGACGACTTCATAGATGCTTTCGATGTACGCTTCAAAACGCGAAAAATCTTCACTCCGGTGGCGTTCTAGGGAAATCTCGACCCAAACCTGGGTCGGGATGAACAGCTTGTCGATGTCGACTTCGGCCCGGTAGCCTGCAATCACCCCGGCACGCTCCAACCGTTTCAGCCGTTCCCAGCAAGGGCTAACGGACAGGTTGACCGTCTGTGCCAACTTCACCTTGGTCATGCGCCCGTCGTTTTGCAGGGCGGTTAAAATTTTAACATCGATGGCATCAAGCTTGACCATGATCCGCTCACACGTCCCTGGCGATGACGGCGATGCAATCACCAACATCGACCAAGCTGGGAAAATGCCGTGCCGCCAAAATTCCGCTCGCCTCGGCAACGTACACGTGCGGCTGACGGCTGGGGTGGTCAAGAGACCAAAGCCGCGCGACGACATCGCCATTGCTCACGCCATCACCAAGGTCAAGACACGGTTCCAGCAGGCCCCGTTCCGTGGCGGTGATGAAACAGCCTTCCCCGGTCATGTCGAGCAATCGGCTTTGTTGTGCTTCGACGTCACCTTGAAGAATACCCGCGTGCCGTAAAAAATTGGCAATGCCCCGATCCGCAATCTCCACCGTTGCAGCGGTGGTGGTTCCGCCGCCGCCCAATTCGGTGGTGACGAAAACCTTACCCTGGCGTTCGGCTTCAGTGTCGTATAAGCCTGCCGGATCCATCTCGACCATATACATGGCAAAGGGTGCGCCGAAGGCCCGCATAGCCGCTTCACACGCTGCATCTTGCTGAGCATTGTCATGGCGGTGCATCGCCGCGAAGGGGACGAAGTCCAACGTCTTGCCGCCGGAGTGGATGTCCAAAACATAGTCCGCCATGGCCAGCAAGGTGGTGGTGAAGTAATCGGCTATTTTTTCCGTCACCGTGCCGTCGGCGCGACCGGGAAACGCCCGATTGAGATTGCCGCCATCAATCGGCGAAACCCGCCGTCCGGCGCGAAAAGCCGGAAAATTCATCGCAGGAACAATGATGATGCGCCCCTGAACGTCGTCGGCTGTCAGCTGGTTCGCCAACTTCGCCAACGCAATTGGCCCTTCGTATTCGTCACCATGGTTGGCGCCGCTGAGCAAAGCGGTGGGGCCTTCACCATTTTTGACCTGCGTGATGGGGATCATGATGGCCCCCCAGGCGGAATGGTCGTGCGAATGCGGCAAGCGCAAATGGCCGTGCTGAACACCGTCTTTTGCGAAGTCGATGGTCGGGCTAATCGGGTTGTTTTTCACGCTTGACACTCGCTTTCCAACCTTAGTCTTTCACCAGCAACGGCCGCGCTACATTGGACAGGCATTCAGGCGCCCCTTTGGTGATGCGGATGGTTTCGGTGATCTCCATACCCCAGTCGTCATACCAAAGGCCCGGCATGAAATGGAAGGTCATGTTTTCTTGAAGTTCGGTCGTATCGCCGGGGCGCAGGCTCATGGTGCGCTCGCCCCAATCGGGCGGGTAACTCAAGCCCACCGAATAGCCACAGCGCTGGGACTTGTCGAAACCATGTTCACGCAGACCATTTAAAAACGCATTGGCGAAATCTTCGCAAAGAGCGCCGGCACGCGCCACCTCCAACGCCTTTTCCATGGATTCCAACAACGCGGTTTCCGCCTCACGAATGTGCTGTGGCGGCTTGCCCAAAAACACACTGCGCGCCAGCGGGCAATGATAGCGTTTATAGCAACCCGCGATTTCGAAAAATGTCACATCGCCGCTTTTAATCCGCGTCGCATCCCACGTGATGTGCGGTGCGGACGCCTCATGCCCGGTGGAAACCAGAGGAACGATAGCGGGATAGTCACCACCTTCGTCATCAACCCCCTTGATACCCGTGTAGGTCAACTCGGCCACCAGATCCTTCTTGGTGATCCCCGGTTCAATCACCTCAAAGGCGCGCTGGTGCATGGCTTCGACAATGCGGGCAGCCTTGCGCATGTAGATCAATTCCTGATCGGATTTGACCGCACGCAACCAGTTTACCAATCCCGTGGCGTCGCCGACCTTTGCGTTGGGCAAATGATATGCCAACGAGCGGTGGCATTTGGCGGAAAAATAATAATTGTCCATTTCCATGCCGATGGTGCGATTGGCCCAGCCGTACCCTTTGATGATGTCGGCCAAATAATCCATCGGGTGGACCAACGGGTTTTGTACGTAATGATCGGGGTAGCTGATGAGCCGACTGAACGGCAAAAATGAGGTCAGCTTCGCACCGTTAGCATCCGCCCCGCGTCCGAACCACAGAGGTAGGTCATCCACCGGCACCACCACACACTGGTGAACGTAAAACGACCAACCGTCGTAGCCCGTTATCCAGCACATGTTCGATGGGTCGGTGACAATGAGAAGTTCGAGCCCCTGCTGGGCCATGCGTTCTTGCGTCCGCCGCACGCGGTCTTCGTATTCCGTCACCTCGAAATCGAGCACAACGGATTGTTCCTCGGACGTGCCCCATAGGCCAGGCGCTTTGATGTCGCCGCCCTCTTCGTCCACCTGATCATTTGTTGTCTTCACGCGGTGTTCCCCTCATAACCACAAAGCCCTCACTGTCGTCTCCAATGGAGCCGCAAGAACCTTCGTTCATATTTGAACCCAGTTCAATGCTTGTGATGGGTGCTCAAGACGGAGCTGTCAGAGGAAAACGGCTTTGACCACATCGCAGCATTCTCATAATGTTCTACGATGAAAAAACACAATCCTTTCGCTATTTCAAAACATAACCTGAGATGATCAGCCTCGCAGTGATGATGTACGTCAGGTTTGCGTAGAGCCCTGATCAACCACCCAACTTAGGATCGCCTGGGGCTGGAGTTTTCCGGCTTATTCGCGGTGGCGGACTGAATGACAACGTCAAACCTTGCTCCGGCTTGCGGGAGCTGGAAGTTCACTGCTTACTGGCAAGCCCCTAGTTCTCTAGACACTTGCGACCTTCCCTAAATACCTTTTTTCAAACTCGATTGGAGACAGCCCGTTGTTGTTTCCATGCCTACGTTTTGGGTTGTAGTACAGCTCTATGTAATTAAAGATTTCTGAACGAGCCTCTGCCCTTGTTTTGTATATCTTTCGTTTGACCCGTTCCGTCTTCAACAAAGAGAAGAAGCTTTCGGCGACCGCGTTGTCGTGACAGTTCCCGCGACGGCTCATGCTGGCTTCCAGATTGTGGTCTGCAAGGAACCTGCGCCAATCCGAACAGGTATATTGAACGCCTTGATCGGAATGGATCAAAACTTTGGTCTCTGGTTTTCGACGCCATAAGGCCATCAACAAGGCATCAATCACCAGATCCGCACGAGGATTGTTCTTCATACTCCAGCCGATGATTTGTCGAGAGAACAGGTCCAAGACAATCGTCAGATACAGCCAGCCTTCGTGGGTGCGGATATAGGTAAAACCTGTGACCCAAGATTGGTTAGGCTGGTTCACTTGGAATTGGCGGTCCAATGTGTTTGGAGCCACATGATTGATGGCGCCACCCTTAAAGCCTCTGTGACGTTTATAGCCATGTTGTGAGCGGGTTTCTGCATCGCGCATAATCCGATGCACGCGGTTTTTGCCACAACCCTCGCCATGATCTTTGAGGTTTTTTGTGATGTTGCGATAACCATAAGCAAAACCGCTTTCCATCCAGAATTGTTTAATTAATCCTAACAAGCGTTTGTCATCAATCGCCCGAGCACTCAAAGGACGATTGAGCCAAGCGTAAAAACCGCTGCGATGAACACCCAAAACGCGGTACATAGCGCTGACCCTAAATTTATTGAGTCGAGACTTTATGAACGCGTACCTTTGCGGGACTCGCTGGCAAAGAACGCTGCGGCCTCCTTTAATATATCGCGCTCCTCAGTGACGCGGCGAAGCTCAGATTTTAATCGACGAAGCTCGTTTTGCTGACCCGAAATCATTTGATGTTGGGATCCTGTGTCAGGGTATTTTGTGATCCAGTCTCGTAGACTTTTACTGGTCACACCAAGTCGATCTGACACTTCGCCGATCTTGTAACCACGATCCGTAACTTGGTGAACCGCTTCAATCTTAAATTCTTCTGTGTAACGTTTGCCACTCATTTCAAACACCTCGCTGTTGCGTAATTGGTACGCTGAAAAGTGTCTAGGGTACTAGGGGCTTGCCAGCGTTCACCTACAATTTCGTAACCAAGGCTTGTCATAACCGTGCCTTCTTCTAGAAGGCGGTATGAGGCCTCTTCTTCTGGAGCCAAAACAAGATTCCAAGACTTTCCATCCAGCATTTGTAAGCCGTTCAAAAGAGCTTGAGCATGTTCCTGAAGATACTTAAGAGCTTCTTTTGATTCAGCATGTGTTGGTGCGTCCTCGTATGATGTTCTGCTTATCAAATATTGATTTGCCTCTATATCGAGCTTTCTTTTCAGATCATCTAGGCTGACACCTTCTGGAAGCAACTCTGCTAATTTGAACACCTGCTTTTCGTCATAATGTTCTTTGCCTAGGTCATCAAGCATGCCCTAGGCACGGTGTCCCCATTTTGGTTTTGGTCGTGATGATGGCATCTGCTGTCTTAACCCTATGCTTTTACAATGAAGTTTACTTAATGGATGTCTGCTTATACGTACACAGCAGACATCATGCGGGGGTTTCATTCACTTCCGCTAATGAGCCTGAGCGGACCCTTGGCCCGCTCAACCTACATCTTTTTACACCAGAACTGATACATGCCGTGGAAGGTA